>Ga0123340_1000799_pt1 | contig 23548 bp, 8 predicted proteins | sample SirMexnodulemix_FD_89961 | JGI IMG/M metagenome (GOLD analysis project Ga0123340, IMG submission 89961) | Root nodule microbial communities of legume samples collected from Mexico - Siratro Mexico nodule mix | ecosystem: Host-associated > Plants > Roots > Nodule | place: Mexico: Nepantla...
ATATTAATAGTTGAAGTGATTAAGTATGTATTGAATTAAAATTTTAGTATAAGACAATTACTATTTTTTTATTATATTAAAAACGAAATATCTCAATACTTATTTATTAAAAAATATAATATAAAAATTACAATTTATTTAAATAAATAGAAATACTAATTTGAAATAAATTTTGTGTGATTATGTGTTTTTTAATTAAGAAACGTATAAATAGATAATGTATTAATATCGTTTGATATGGCATTTTAATTTTCTAATATATGATTTACTTTTTTCAAGATGTTACCCATATAATTTATAGAGAAGTTGCTTTCTAGGAGGAGGTAATGACTCATATTTAATATGTTTGATGAGAATTTTTTTATGATAAGTTATTTTTTTAGAAAATTTAAAATATTTTATGATAAAATATATTGTTTAGATAAATAAATTTTAAAAAATAATAAAATCTTATAAATTTATAAGAATAATTTAATTATTTAAAATCAGATAATTTCAAATATTATTTAAACAAAATAAGAATTTCATATTCTTTCGCACTTTTTCTGTCTTTAATTTATATATTTTTTTTCTAAATTATTTTAGCTTGATCTTCAGTAGATATTATTTACTCCACCAAATTAGTGTGTTATTGGCGAAACATAATTTTTTTTTTCTCTTGATGTAAGTTAATATTTCTTTTACAAACATTAAAAGGAATCAGGTTTGATTTATTTATATGACAAGCTATATGACAAATATCTCAAGGATTTCAATAAACTTTATAAAGATTGAATAAGTTAAGAGAAAGTGAAACAAAACATTTTATGATAAGAAAAAGAAATAAGAGTTTTTTAAATGGAACTAAACAAAAAGTAAGATAAGTTTTTTTTATATTACCTAATATGTATGAGTATGAAAACTGAACAAATATTTAAAAAAAAATCAGATATTATTTATAATCATACTCATATCAGTCAATACAAAAATTTCCAAATACAATCAGTTTGTACAAAGAAAATTATTTATCAACCCTAAAAATAATGATAAAAAAATATTTATTAGTATATTTTGTAAATTCAAGATATTATTGTCTTATATTGATAAATTAACAAAAAAAATAACTTATAGATTAAAAATATCAAATAAGTATAAAAGGAGAGGTCAATAATGTATTTTGATTCTGAATGGAATGATTTGTAACCTTTAAACTGGTATAGTGAATAATGAAAATTGGTAAAAACAAAAATAAATTACACTTAAATAGTTTATATAAAAAGAGAGAAAATGTAATTATGTTCAAAATAAAACTATAAAATATGGAAATTGAATATTTATTAAAACTAAAAAAATTATTATCTTCTCTCTAAAGAAATAGAGGAATATACATATTCTTTTTATATAAAAAAAATAACAATCAAATTTTGTTATTTTCACTGGCAAATCCTCAATAATTATTCTAACGTTGAAATAGCAAGTATGTTAAAAATAATATGTAATCGAGGCACCCAAACAAAAAAGAAATTAGTAATTAGTCCTTGACTACAATGTAGGTATAATTAACCAACTTATTAAGTATAAAAATTTCATAATATATAAAAAAATCATAAACTATACATGATCAACATGAGACCTTATATATTAATATCATGGTTGGAAATATTTAATTTTTGTAAACTAAGTTTTGGAATTGAATTATAACACTATTAGATTATGATCATATTAAAAAGTCCTTATCAATTTGGTATCCCTTTATGATTACGCTATTAATTGAGTATACGCCATCAATGTGTGCACAACAATGATAGAATGTATTAATAAATAATAATATGGTAATATAATTAATAATAAAATAATAACTTCTAAGTATAACAATAACACATAAATAAATAAATACATGAGTCAAATATGGGTAATGAAATAAAATTTTGGAATCACAACAGTTTAAAAAACCAAACATTATGATAACAATAACATAATATGGAATAAAGTAATAATAGAATAAAATGCAATTGAAGAAAACTTAATAAATATTATAAGTTCACATCTTTGCAAAGATAAATGCTAACTAAAAAATGTATGACTAAACATATACATAAATAGTTTAGTGTCAATACTCAATTTTGAAGAAAAAAAAAAGAAATGATTGAACAAAATAGTTAAAGAAATTTTCGAATCTACAAAGCAAATTCAAATTCATAGATGAGCCGATGAGATTGAGTGAAAATTGATAGAACAGGGTTTGAGAGAAGACGAAAGCGTTAAATGAAAACAAAACGAGGGAGTTGAGTTATGGTTGAGGTGGAATGAGGCGAGGGTTTCAGAAGTTGGAAGAGGTAAAATGGAGTTTGACAAATGCTACACTTTTAAGTTTAGTTTGAATTTGAACACATGATTTAATTTTTTTTATGTGTTTTCTATGCGAAAAATAGGTGGCAAAAGTTGCCTATGCTTCCTCCAATTATGTTATTTAAAGATATTATATATGATAATATTAATACTGAAAATTCTAATGAAGTAAAATTATTCAAATAATGAGTAATATAAAAAATTTACAAGTATTAAATAATAAGTAATATAGAAAATTTACAAGTATTAGAAAACAAAGTTTGATTTTACCTTCTCCTGCTATAGTTCAGTCCTATATAATTAAAGTCTTTCAAATATTTTAGAATTAACTCAGTTCCTTTATGTTTAAAATTAAGTAAATTTGGTACCTATATCAATTTCCCTTCTATTCAAGATTTTAACATTTTTTTATTCATCCAATTATTTGAATTTTAGTGAATTTAGAATAATAATTTTAAAAGTTTAAAAGTCGCAAATTAGTATAAGTTTAGAAAAAAAAGTAAACGATCTCATAACACGTGAGATTATGATTTCACGAAAAGTGTAAATTTTGTGTATGCATATTTACACACTTGAAAAAAATTCATGCAGTATAGTTTATTATCTAGAGAAAAAAAAAGTTAGGTATATTTACATACTTAAAACTTGAGCATAGAGGTAGTTGTGGACATAATACCCCCAGAATGGGGCTGTGGTGTGTCATGTGTGTGGGAGGACATAGGTCCAGTTTATAGTTGTGCATGTCACTAATTTATGATTCTGGTTATTTTTTGGTGTATTATTAGTTGTATACTGATGAATTTTGGTACATATTAATTTGCAATTAGTATGTACTGGTGCAGCACATGTTCTGTAATTTTTGTACATATAGTGTTACACTTTGGGACTACAATTTGGTGGCACTGTTACATTTGGGCGCAATTTGGAACTGCATTTGGTGGTGGTCCTATACTACATAAGTACTACGTATCAGTATCAGTGTGCCTCTATATACCATTTTTGTACTATTGTGCTATGCATTTTGGTGCATTTCTGAATTGTACTTCTATACATGTTTGAGTCGAAATATGTATGTATTACATTTTGGGAATTAATTAATTATGGTGTTGCACATGTAAAACATACAGAGGTATTTTGGGTTCCATTATGAGACTGTGTCTATAGGTGTTCATAGTTTATTTTTTGCTGAAATTTTAGGTATTGTTGAAGGGGTAGATGTAGCTATTATTTCTCACTTGAATTCATTGCAAAATATAGGACTACTGAATTAAAGGCTCTGAAACATTTTTGGTTAACAGAAAATTGTTTTTTCAAACATTAACCAAACTTAGAGAGAGTTTCGTATTAATGGAAGTTATTTGAAATGGTTGTTGTGGTTTTCTTTTTTTTCTAATGTATATTTCATAGGAAAGCAAAATGGAATCTCAATTATTTTTTAAGGTGTGAACATCACATCCTTAAACCCTTGGCCTTGCTTTGGGGTTATGGAAATGCAGTGAGATTAAATTTATAATATAACATGCAAGGCCAATGGTCAACTATAATTGTGCAAATACTTGAACCACATAGGGATTTGTAGATTAAATAAAAGCCATAACTCTTGGGGCATAGAACATGGAGAATTAATTAATGAGTTGGTAAAAAGAAATTAGGAAAAATGTTTCTCTATAATCATCACACCTCAACAACATTCTCCACCTCATCACTTTTTTTTAATAATTAGATACTTGGATAAAAAATGATTAGATATCTAATATTCTATTTAATACCTAACAAATAGTCTTTTACCATATCAAACTATCTTTAATAAATTTTAGTACTTCAGAGTTTTAATGACCCCTCAATTTTTAAGTTGAATATGAAATATTCAAGAGACTTATCTATTGGATCCTTTTTGTAAACCCGCTTTTATCTTTTAAGATTGTTAATTCACTTTTAAATACTTTGTCATCTACTATAATATATTAAATAAGTTTTTCTAATATATAATTTATGTTTCTATTTTACTTTTTAATTTAATTTTTAAAATTTAAAATTAAAAAAACTATTTAAATGTTAAAAATGAGCGTTACTCTTACATTTTAGCGGTATAACAGATTTTAAACCATCTATTATTTTTCATATAATAATTATAGTTCAATTTTTGAAAAGAATATAAAGAAAAAAGGTTTCTCCTACTAATTATGATAACCACTTTTATTCGTAGTACATTATTACGAGAAATTGGATAATTTTTTTTCTTTTATAAAACAATGTTCACGAAAATTGACCAGGGAATTTAAATTATTTTATGATAATGAAAATTAAATACAAAGAAAGTGATTTTTTTTTAATTAGCACCGAAAGTATTTATTTCAAACTATATGGATTTTAATTTAAAAATAAAGTAATTATCCTCTTGTCATTGAGAAAATTTTAGGACTTTCAGTTGGTGCAATGTACGAACTTTAAACTGAGTTGGTTTAGACGTAACAAATCTGAGTCTAACGTTGTATGGGTGCGTCACCTTTGTCTCTACATATGTTTTAAAATAAGACGGTACGGTGTGGGTTTTGTTTGGTAGCAAAGACAAAAGGTTCCCTTGATTCCCACCAAAATATACACCATTCTTCTCTGCAAAATCCTAATCTTCTTTTACTCCATTTTATGAACTCTATCAAAATCAATCCTACACAATTTCATGTTTGTTTTCTCAATCATATTTTTAATAAAATAAAAATTTGAAAATTTAATTCAATAACTTTTCAAAAAACTAGAGATAACATTTACTGTACAATTCAAATATTAATACTTTTCTTAAGTACTAGTTAATATCCTCATGTGCAATGGGTTTTGCAAGGTTCTTAATCATTTTTATCATATACTGATATAGAACATCACTTTAAAGAAAGTGACCGAAATAGCATTTTATTATTTTTTACAATTAAATAAAAACCAATATATTTGTGTATGATGTTGGAAGATCTTGTACGCGTCAAAGTAGCGGGCATGTCTCCATCTTGCTATCTTTAAGCTTAACAACTCTTCATCTTTCCCGCGATATTACTCGTAACCACTTTTGTTTACTATTTTAATTATTCCATTTCATTAATCAATCAATTACTTTATTAATTTGTTTTATTCCAAAGAAAAAAAAGAAAATATCCTGAAGATGCAACAACATCAATAAATACTGTTAGTTGGAAAAAAAGGATAAATGTATTTTTTTAAAAATTTATCTTGTATATAATTATGTAATGTAATGTAATAGAAATAAGAGGCAAGAGCAAATTTGAAAAAAAATGAAAGGGCTGTTTGGTCATTTAGGGTGACCACCTTTTCCCATTGGTTTTCAATTTCATTACTAATTTTTTTTTTCTGGTTTCGTCGTCCTCTTCTGATTCCCAAGAGTGTCTGCACTCACTCAGAGCAGAAGAAGCAAGAGAGAGAAAGTGAAAGAGAAGGAAGGAAGTAGAAAAGAGCGAGAGTGTAGAGAGAGAAAAGCGTAAGAAGAAGAAACAACCGTAACGTTCTCATGGAAAGCTTGGCGCATTCTCGCCAACCAAACAAGTTTCCTGTCACAGTTTCCAAGAAAATCACCGGCGCCGCCGGAGGTCCAGGTTTTCCGGCGGAAACTCTATATGACCACGTATACGGCGGCGCGCCGAGGTTCGGCGGCGGCCACTCCCTCTCGCCACGGTTCGAGGACTACGGCGAGATTTTCGCCAGCTTCCACGAGCCGCGCGCCTGCGCCATTCCGGTGCTGGATCTTCCGTCGCTCGACGACGGCGAGGTCTTCTTCGACTTCAGAAACGTCGCGTGCGACTACGCCGAAATTTTCCGAGGCTTCGACGGCCTCGATTTTTGGCTCTCGTACGACGACTTGTTTCGCGATGGTGTCTCCGAAGAAGACGACGGTGATGATGCTGAAGAGGAAGAAGCCTGGTGTGTATAAATGCCATCCCGCTCTTTGTGTTTACCGTTTGGTTTTGATTGTTCGGTGGACTGCATGATTGGATTTGGTTTTGTTTTAATGCGCAGTGGAAACTCAAGGCAATGAGTTTGTGCGTTTTAGTGTCAGTGTGTGATTTTAGCTTCGTCGTTGAGGATTTTGGGGTAATGGTAGTGAAAATTGGTTTTATAGGAAGCAACGGGAACTATGGTTTTATTTCTGGTTATTGCATAGGAAGGCGCTGGGTTTTGTTTTATTCGTAATCCCACTCCACCCCCGTTTTTCTGAAGCAGGGGTGGTGGTAATTATGGTTTTGTCGATTAATGGTGATTCCTTGGATTTTCAGATATATGCTATATGGTCTTACTGTATATGTCAAATGCTTTTGTCCGCTTTTCACTAATTTGTGTGTTTTTAGAAGTTTTTTTGTTGCATGATTTTGTTTTCTTGACATCTATTTTCTGTGCTTTGGTCTCTCTGTATATTTTAATTTACTGAGATTGGATTTTGATATTGCAAGGATATAACCGTGTTCTTTCATCATTGGTAGGACGCCGGTGGAAACTGATTCATTTTCCGGAGACTTGGACCATTTTGGAATTAATGAAGGCATGTCAAATGGTGATTATTTGCGGTCTTCTGATGGAATTGCAGAGTTCAACGTTTTGTACCATAAGGTAAATGGTACAGGCAATGAAGATTTGTCAAAGGGGAAAAGTCATATAAGTCAGCCGCGTGCTGCTCCTGAATTCACTCATGTATTTGATGAAACCACGCACTTTCATAGGACCGATCCTTCCTTACAGGTTGTTGATGATGTTGACCTTGATATGGAATTTAATGCAAGCCAGGCAAGGAGAAACCATCTCAGAGAAATGGTGTCACATCCAGTTAATTTTGAACAGGTTTTTGGTAGTGATCTTGATGTGGACAATGGATGCTGCAGAAATGGTTCTCATTCCTGTGAAACATTCATAACTGTGTCTCACATTAACCTCAGAACTCTACCCTCTCAAGTGCCGCCCCCTTCTCGGCCACCACCTGTATTGGATGCAAAACAGGAGTGCACTAGTGGTTTTCATTCAAACAAAGAGGGGGTTGATTTTGAAGACACCCTAGGTGACACTTCACCACCTTTCCTTGATGTGGAGGTTGATACAAATTCATCTGCTGCTGCTGTCAAAGAAGTCATGAATAGACCTGAAGCAAAACGTAGGAGTTCCAAGGAATTGAAAGAGAGAAAGATGGAGTTTTCCGAAAGCAATGTAGATTCGAGTTATGATGTAAAAGTTAATGAAACTAAACTTGATAGTTTGAATGATGAGGGTGTGCAGAGAATTGGCAAAAAGAAAATTTCTTCCACAGATGAAAGGCGGAAAACTAGGAAGGCTGCCCCAGAAACTCTGGAATTGCTAGAAGGGGAAAGACTTCAAAACATGTTTGATGAAACACACATCAAGGAGCCCAGGTCGTCTCAAGAATCAGATAGACGTACTGGAAATGGGATGTGGAAAGAAGCAACTGAATTTTTTGAATTGGTGGCAACAGAAGAATCTGGGAAGGTAAGTACGCCCACAAATCATAGCCATACTAAGAAATTGGTACAAGATACCAGAGCACATGAGTATGGCAAGAAAGAAAGAGAAGCGTTTAACGTCAAAGCAGAATACAAAAAGGTTAAAGAAGTTGAAGGTTCTCAGGAAGAGGAATGCAAGGAGAAATACAAAACAGGAAATGGGGCTCATGAACAGAGGAAAAACATTAAGAAATCTAAGTTGTCTAAAGAGGAGTTCAGGCAGAGAGAGCATGTGAAGAACGAGGAAATGGCTGAAATATTTGAGCTAGAAAAGAGTGAGAAGGCAAGAATGGTCCGTCTACATGGAAAAACTGATAAGAAAGTACCTAAGGCGGACCAATCAGGAAGCTTAAAAGGCATGTTTGAGACACAAAGCAAGGAGCATAAACAAGTTGAGATCGAGAAATCAAAAGAGGTTGATAGAGAAATGCTCAGTGAAGTACAATGGAGCACGAAGCATAGGGAAAGTGAGAAAAAACGAAAAGAGGATGAACAGCTACAACTGAGTTTGAAAAGGCATGAACAGTCTCAGAGAATGAAAGAAAACGGAAAAATTCAGAGAGAAGCTTCTGCTCTTGGAGGTGTAAAGAGTGAGCAACGGGTGAAAGATTCTGTGAAGCTAGAAAAATTTGAAAAATCAAATGAAGCCATTAATCTGGATAGCCATGAGGAAAATATGACTTGCAAAATAGAAGATGAAGTTATCCTTAAAGCTACACAGATTCAGAACAAGAAGAAATTGAAGGAGACATATGAAAATGAAGAAATTGGGAAAGGCCGCAAAGGATCTTTTACAATGGAAGAAAATGATGAATGGTTAAAGCATGCTCTTGAGCAGGTAAAGAATGAAAAGGGACTTAAACAGGACTTTGAACGGGAAATGAGCGAGAAAATATCTAGATTAACTTTTGAGCTGGGGGAAAATGAGCCTTGCGAAAGAGATCAAGGTAAAGAGAAACTTAGTGAAATTTGTGATGGGTATAGAAAAGGAAATGGACTAAAAGATGTGGGTGATAGCATATGGCTTCCGAAAGTTCTGAAACAAGCTCCAGAGCTACAAATGAATATTGGAAATGATACTCTGATAAAGAAAGAAGTCGACTGCCCAGCAGACCTAGCATGTGACTGCGAAGGAACTGTGGATATATCACGTGATGATAGTCACTCCCAAAAGCATGAGAGGATGCTTAAAGATGCTGATAAAGATGGAAAAGATATGGGATTGGACAAGGCTTTGCAACAAACAGAAGGTAATGGAGAAGGGATTCACTTGAATTTTGCAAAAGAAACCACTAAAGAACGGAAAACAGAGAGTGATGACAATCTTCTGGCAGCTCACTCATGCTCCATTCCCGAAGAAAATATTTGCATAGAGGAGCTTCGTCAAGACCCTATAGCTGACCAAGAAATTGGAAAGAGTGTCACTGACTGCAACGTTGGTGAAAACAAATTGGAAGAGGTATGGTTGGAAAATCTAAAGGATACTGGGAAAAAAGGGGGTTTTGAAATGTCACAAGGGGAAGTAGAGCATTCAGGAAAGGTGACTTGCACTAGTACAAATGTCAATGCCAACGAGCATAGTTTTAACAGTGAACAAGCATGCACAGAGGAAACTAAGACAGCCCCTCAAATGTCGTCAAGCCAAGCTAACCTGTGTGGTGATTATGGAAGGAACACAGTAGCTGATGGACCTGCTACAGTACAAGAAGCGGGAATTATCCAGAAACCTTCTCAAAGATCTCATGTATCAAATTCTACCCAAAGCAAAGATAAAAGTCTTGATGAAACTTCTGCCTCAATAAAGAAAGATGTTGAGAGGATAAGAAGAGAAAGAGAGTTGGAAAAAGATCGTTTCAGAAAGATAGAAGAGGAGATGGAGAGAGAAAGGGAAAGACAGAAAGACAGAATGGCTGTTGACAGAGCAGTGCTGGAGGCTGAAAGGGAAAGGGAAAGAGGAAAGGATCGGATGGCAGTTGATATAGCAACTTTGGAGGCTCGTGATAGAACATATGCTGAAGCTCGTGAGAGAGCTGAAAGGGCTGCATTTGAGAGAGCAACTGCAGAAGCTCGACAGAGAGTACTGGCTGAAGCCAGAGAAAGACTTGAAAAGGCATGTGCTGAGGCCAGGGACAAAACATATGCTGATAAGGTTGCTTCAGAAGCCAGATTGAAAGCACAGCGAACTGCTGTGGAAAGAGCAACTGCAGAGGCTCGAGAGCGTGCAATGGAAAAAGTCAAGGTTGAGAGAGCAGCATCCGAGTCCAGAGAACGATTAGGGAGATCAGTCTCTGACAAATTTAGTGTTTCTTCCAGAAATGGCGGAAGACAGTACTCTTCATCCTCAGTAAGTATTCACAGACCCAATTAAATATGCAAGTGATAAATTTCATAACTGCCTGCTGAATTTATAATAATTGCATGTCAGGATATGCTGGATCCATTTTGTCAGAACTCTAGTTCCTCCACTCATTCCAGATACCCGTACTCCTCAGTGTATGGTGGTACGTGATGCATGAAACCCATGACTTCAGTATAAACTTTCAATCAACATTTTAGTGCTTCCACTAGATAATCCTGACCAGGTATTGTCCTTTGCTTGAAGCTTCCTCTTTTACTGAAAGATCAGAACGAGAAGGTGAATCAGCTCAGAGGTGTAGGGCTAGACTGGAGAGGTATCGCCGAACAGCTGAACGTGCAGTAAGTTCTTTAACTTTGTTATGTTAATCATACATTAATTGTACTTATAAGATAAATGAGATTGACCTTGACTTTTGGGAAAATGTAAGGCAAAAGCTTTGGAAGAAAAGAACAAGCGCGACCTTGTAGCTCAGAAGGAGCAAGCTGAGAGAAATGTGAGCTAATATCCAAACAGTTGCTCTTTATAGGTTCGGATTTTGTTGTTTCAATATTTTGTTGATTACTTCTGTCTGATACACTTTGCAGAGATTAGCAGAAACCCTGGATATTGAAGTCAGGAGGTGGTCAAGTGGAAAAGAAGGAAATTTGCGTGCATTGCTTTCAACCTTGCAATATGTAGGTTTTTCATATTCTCAAATAACCCGTGTCACTCCTTTCTCCTCTTATTCTGAACTTATTTTTTACTCAACAATGTAAGGAGGTGACTTGAAGGTCCACCAAATCAGTCTCAAACAGATGAGACTAAATTGGTTTCTTAATCTTTTCCTGATTCCTGATGCTCCATTATATGTCGTTCCTTATCTAGTTTTTTGACGTTGTCAGATTCTTGGGCCTGATAGTGGGTGGCAGCCAATCCCACTGACAGACGTCATTACTTCTGCTGCTGTAAAGAAAGCCTACAGGAAGGCCACCCTTTGCGTCCATCCCGACAAATTACAGCAACGTGGAGCAAGTATTCAACACAAATACATATGTGAAAAAGTCTTTGATCTCCTAAAGGTATTTCATGCGTGCCATCTTCCAGTTGATTTATTTACGTGAACCAAGTTCATAGGGGGATCTGTAATGTGTAAGTCCTGCCCGAACGAAACATAATGCTGTTGCAGAACCTCTAATACATCAAGAGCACATGCACATCACATACACATTAGCATATGAAAATATGCAAATATGCAAGCATGCCAACAATGCTCGTGTGCTTGGTGAGGTTGGTATCTGACCTTTTACAAACCTCCTACCCCAAGCTAGAATGTCACAAGTGTTCATCCTTCTGGTCTTTGTTTCTTTCTTCTTATACATGGCAAGTTGGTTATTCCAATACCCCTCATTCTGATGATAAAACATGAATTTGGATAAATCATCTTGGACTTCATTAATTAGTTATTATGACCGACCTCTCATTTTTGCTTTCTTTCTTTTCCTTTTCTGTCCTCTTTCAATATCCAGGAAGCTTGGAACAAATTCAACTCAGAAGAGCGATAGCGCACCCTGTTATGTTTTTTAAAATGGCCCTTACAAGAGAGCAGTTCCCTTCACAAATAATGTGGGATCCTGGGGACGAATACCTCGTTCTTTTATCATTTCAACATTCTGTAATATTTATTGTTACCTAAATATTTATATGTAAGAAATACTCATCCTACCATGGCAAAAGCAAAGGGTAAATACATAGAAAAAAGCATATAGAGGCTTGTATTTATATCATCAAACAAACTTTTGGAATCTCTGTTCTCAATCTTGAATTTATTTCAAGGATATAAAACATGAATCTGCACAAAATTGGCCTAATGTTTCTGTCAGTTTATTTTAGTAAAGATGAAAAATTGTTGACCGTACATTTAACCTTTCGTTGGTAGTGCTACTTTTGCTAGCGGTTTTGTTGTCCGACTGCAGTTACATGTCATCAATCTAGCTAGCTAGGTTTAATTTATTTGATTAATAAATTTAGTTTATGAACTTCTATGGAATGTCGACCAAACATGATTGGCATTTAATCTGGTCAACCACATAAACGGATTGTGGATGGTTGAACCTACAAATCCCATGTGCACACTTTAACAACAATGTAAACAGTTTCAGTATTGTACTACATAAAATTTTCTTTTAAATTAAGTAGGACACCATAAATTATGTAACTTAATTACATCACAATGTTCGAAAAAATTATTGTAAAAGAGAGGTATTATGTAATACCTTAAATTCACTCTAAATTCAACCCCACATGATGAATCGAACCCAGTGCTCTGTGGATGGAAAAAGTTCCCCAGCCCTAACAAACCAAACTAGTGCCCAATTGTACTCTGTGCATGCAATAATTTGAAATAGTGTTTTAGAGAAGTGCTAACAACACTTCCAAAAAAACACTCTCTAGTTATTTAAATTTATTAAAAATTATGCAATCAGAAAAAATTATAAGGTTTTTTTTTTCAGTTTTTAATGAATTTTAATTAATAGTATATTATGTTAAAAAATGTATTAATAGCATTTATCTTTACAAGTTTTAAATACACTTTACTATTATTTTTATATAACCATGCAAAATGGGAAGAAGCAGATAATAATTAAATCACTTGGATGCACCCTAGTACTAGACTCCTGTTATACCACAAGAAAAGTTCTGTATTTTCTTAGAAGGTGCATTAGTGGTGCTTGCTTTTGGACTTGATTTACTTCTCAAGCTTAGAACATGAGATGACTATGTCGACAAGGAACATAAAATTAAACTAGTATTTCCAATAATTTATGCTTTTCATACTCTTTATTTACATCACTCATAACAGTTTAATCATGTTCTTGAATTTAACGAAGTCTTAAGTTATATAAAGCATTATGTTTTCAACTATGGTAGAATGATTTAGTTGTGAAGTTTTTAACTCAAAACTGAAAGAGTCTAAATAAGGTACAATTATTATATACCTTGTTGGATAATATAATTTTAGGTCAGATTAGGTTGCTATGATCCAATGATGGACGGGAATTTCATTAATCTAATTATTATTTTTTATCTAATCCTAATCCATTAATAGGTCAATGGTCAAATATATATGTCACTTACTTTTTTTAAAATTAAACTATAAAAATAATTAAATTTTTATGTAAGAAGTTAATAAAATATTATTTATCACTATAAATTAAAATAAAATTTAGTAATAACGGATTATATTTTATACTATGGTACTGTTTTAAGATTTATTTATATTTTCAATGAAGCAGTTTTACTTTTAGTCTTTTAAATTATGAAAAAAATAATTTTAGCTCCTACAACTTGGTTTTTAGATAAGTTAATGGAAGTAAGTAGCACGGTTTCCAATTTCACATCAATTTCATTAATGTGGTTGGCATCTATAAAGTTCAAAATGAATTTTTTGGAGTTACAGAAACTATATTTTTTAAAGATTGGTATTTTTTTTTTAATTTGAGAAAAAAAAAAAAAAAACAAATTTGACTCAATAAGACTAAAAACATAACTAAAATTCATTTTAATAATAATATCAAATAAAATATATTTTCATTTGTATTATAAAATATCAAAAGATAATGCTTAATAGTAGAAACAAGTAGAGTGCCTCAATTATAAGAATAAACATGCATTAAAATTAAAATAAAATTCATGTGAAATATAACCTCCATTAACTACACATGTAATAACAATTATTTATTTATTTATATGAATTGAATACATATACATAAAAATTATAATAATTCACCTGCATTACTCCCTAAACCCCTTTATATAATATTAGAATTATCATTTATAAAATTGTTTCAATTATAAAAATACATGAATTTGACGAACCTGCAAGCCAGTACGTTACAGACTACTCTGGATTGAGGCAATAAAAATTGGGTTCATAATCAATGTCAAGTCAAGAGATATGTTTTCATGTCACACTATTAATTAATTAATGGAAAAATATTCTTCATACTATTATAAATTTTTTTAATAAAATATTATATAATAATAAACTAATAATTTATTTTAGTGAAATAATGTATTTTACTGTTTGGAGAGCTCATTTATTAAACGGTGGATAAGATTTCTTTGAGATTTGTCTATATGACGTTGTCTTGTGTGATGTGTGTGCAGAACTGAGCCTGGAAAAACGTGTAGTGTTGGGTAAGGACTAAAGTCAAACAACATAAATGAGAAGTGCAAGTTTTCAGTTTTTTTCAAAAAAGAAAAATTAATGTTTAGTTTAAATCTTTAACTGAAGTTTTCTTTTTCCCTAGTCAAGGTGGTTGCCGTTCGGTGAAAAGGAATAAGGTATTGGTTATAAATTAAAAGTGTTTTTATTAGATTAATGTTTTTATAATAATTTGCAATTTTTTCGTCATTTTTATTAATTTTAACTACCCAAAGTACTGTTTAAGTATATCCAATAGAAAAGAAATATAGAAGAAACATTGTCTACAATATTCTAAACTATGGATAAATTAAAACCCAAAAACACTTTACAATTAACATTTGCCTTGAATATAATTGAATGTGAGAATGGTGGTTATTGCAAGCAGGATTTGTTCATTGCCGGGAGCGACACTTCAGGATCAACAACAGAGTGGGCAATGGCAGAGCTTCTACGCAACCCAGAAGTAATGCAGAAAGCAAGAGAGGAACTGATCCAAGTGATTGGGCCCTCCAACGTTGAAATAACAGAATCAGATATCCCTAGACTTCCATACATCCAAGCAATAGTCAAAGAAACCCTTCGCCTGCATCCACCGGTACCCCTTCTCTTGCCTTACGTTGCAGGACACGATGTTGAAGTAAGTGGGTACACCGTTCACAAAGGGAACCAAGTCCTCATCAACGCATGGTCCATTGGGAGGAACCCCCAGTTTTGGGATGAACCGTTGCTGTTTCAGCCCGAAAGGTTTCTGAGATCCAACATAGATTTCAAAGGCAGGGATTTCGAGTACTTGCCTTTTGGTGGGGGTAGGAGAATTTGCCCTGGTTTGCCACTTGCCAATCGGATGATTACTTTGATGTTGGCTTCTTTGGTGCACTGTTTTGAGTGGGAGCTTCCTCAGGGTGTCACTCCTCAGACCCTTGACATGACTGAGCAGTATGGAATAACGTTGAAGAAGCTCTCTCCTCTTTCTGCTATTCCCATATCAGTCTGAATTTTCTATCCAAATGTCAAAACTTGAAAGCAAGAGTACCTGTAAGAAGTTTCCTGATTAATATTGCATAATAATATTTACTTCTGTTATTAGAATTTGATCCAAGTTAAAAATTTAGAAAAATATCATTTGACAACTACATTTTTTTTAAATAATTACTTCACAACTCTTTGATCATTTCACAACTACATTTTTTAAATGTTTCAGATTATTCATACCCTTTGATCATTTGATAAGGGATTTGTTTTGATATATAATTCAGAAAATGCTACATTAGAAGTTTATTAAGGTATTTTTTAATGATAAAATTGTAACAAAATCATCCAATTCTGTAGTGAGTAATAATTTAGATGTGATTATGAACCTTAGCAATATTATATTAAAAGATAAACCTCTATGAACTCATGTTCAAAGTCTTCTTCAGCTTACCACAAAAATTTCATCCATCTACCAGCTAATTCAAAGATGCTCCCATTTTTCTATAAGATCACTTGAAGTCCAATGTATGATCTTGATAAAACTTTTCACGTCCACATGAATAAAACCTTTGATGAATATTCTATAAGTACATTTCATATCTATGAACCTTTGGTGAAACTTTTTATATAGTTTTACTTAACTATCAGCGATACTTTGCAGTGTTAAGTATTAAGTAGTAGTTTGTTTAATAGAATTTAATTTATTGATTCAAAACTAGAATTAAACAAAAAAGATGAACCATATCAAAATATTATATATATATATTTTTTCTTTATCACCATTACTTTACATGTTATTATCCTTTGTATTAATATAAAGAGAAAGAGTCGTTTTACAAATTCATTTTAAGAAGGTGAATCTGTTAAATAGAAAATTACATCCTATACATGTTATCAGATGTAATTCTTATTAAGAAAATCATTAAGGTTTTGTTTAGTTGAGAAAGTGGATTTGAGAAAATGAATTTGAGTGTATTGTGTGGGGTGGTAGAATTGTTTGGATCAATAGATAGATGGTAAGATTTGAAGGGATTTAAATTGGTTACCAAAGTTTGAGAATGATTTGATAGATGTTATAGATTTATTTTAATTTTTTTAATTGATATATTTCTGAAATTACTAATTGACCCTTGTAGACAATGAAAACTTTAAACCCACTTAAAGAAGTATTTTATAATTTCTAAAGTTATGACCCACTTATAAGGATATTTTGTAATTTTCACCTCATTTATGAGGTCTATTTCGTAATTTCAAGTTATATCTATTCAAATCTCTTCATATCATCCAAAATACTATCCTACAAATCTCTCTTCCTCTATCCTCTCAAATTAGGTCAACCAAACAACTTTCATCCTCCCAAACTCATCCTCTTGTACAATAAATTCACCTAAATTAGTTCAACTAAACAGCTGTAAGAAATTACCTTTCTTATATGAGCGATTGACTACATCATCATGGTGGTGAAAATTTTAAAAAATTTATTAAAACACAATTGAATCTTCTTATATTTTTCTTATTTTCTTTAGTGATTTTTAAAATAGGGAAAATGCACTGCATATCCCAAAGCACATCACATAATTAATTACTAACACATGAAAACTAGAGAGAACAAGTGCATTATAGGCTTTTACTCCTTACAAATAGACCACGACCCGGAAGGTTTACTCCTTACAAATAGACCATGACCCGGAAGGGTGAGGGACAAGTAATCAAGTTCTCCAATTACTCCATAACATTCATCCACACCTAAAGCAAACATTTCCAACCTAAAGTTATTATCTTTTTGCTGGAAAACTTTGGAGGGGTCATGCCCTTTTCAATTTCCAATAAGTTATTTTCATTACAAATATTTTCTGTACTACTAGCTAAGTGGAAATGGAGACTGGGTTAAGAGGAAGTTGGTGAGTGAAAAAATGTCATTGAATCTATATATGGTGATTGGAGAGATATGGCTAATTCTACAGGAGATAGGAAAAGTTTGTATTGGTAGAAAGACTTAGGTTCAATTTGTGAGGTACATTTTACAACCAATTGGTTTGATAGGAGGATAAGTTGGAAACATGAAAACGGGGATAAGATTAGATTCTGGGAGGACTGGTGGGTAGGAGAAGGAAAGCTTATGGACAAATTCCCTAGACTATATGTGATTTCTTTGGGTAGAGGAAAGACGATTAACAAAATGGGGACTTGGAATTGTAATGGAAATTATGAGGATTTTATGTGGTAGATATCGTGGAGAAGAGAATTGTTTATGTGGGAGAAGGAATTGGAAAATCAGCTAATGGTAGTGATTGACTCAGTACAATGGAATAAATTTAAGATAGATATTGGAGTTAGATGGGGGAGGAAACTACTTCATACATAGTTCAGTCTGGTTATAGAGTTCAGGAGCCACGTGCTAGTCCTCTTGAGTGGTGTAGGGATATTTGGGATCTCAAAGTGCCTGGGTCAGCAAAAGTTTTCGCGCTTGGAGAGCACTGTTAAGTAGACTTCCATCACGTGTTAATCTTGAGAAAATGGGAGTTATAGTTTCTTGTAATTTATGCCCTTTATGTAGCTTGGAGGTCGAAACTATGCAACACATCTTAATTACATGTGAGATCTCGTAGTGTATATGGATAAAGTGTTATAAGGTAGGACTCACTTCGGTTAGAAACAATGACATTGTCAACCACTTTTGCAATTTTTATATTTTGGGTGTGAGTAACAAAGCTATCCGTGTGTGGAAAGGAATGTGGTTGGCGTTGGCATTGAAAATTTGGAAAACATAGAAATAGTATTGTTTTTTATAATGGTCGATTAGATGAAGTTGAGATTTTTGCAAGGGCACAATGACAGGCATGGTCTTGGTCTAAGTTCGGTAGACAGAGAATACGATATTCTTTCCCGGAGTGATGTATGAACCCAACTGTATGTTTAGCTGAGATTAGATAGTGAACATAAGGTTTGTGGGTTACTGTTACGGTTTTTGGAAGGGTTGTTTGGTTGTGGTAGTAGTATTTTGGCTTTGTTTGTTCAATGTACAGGTTCTTATTATTGCTAACACAAGTACATTTGGTAAATTCATGGGCTTTTGAGAAGACCACAAAAGGACATATATAAGTTTATTTGCTTTAGGTACTAGGATTATGTAGTAACGATGTGAAATATACAATGAATGGCTTTTGAAATATGATGCAGTTGGTAACTTAGTGTGCAAGGAAGTACTCAACCAAATACATTGTTTTGGTACTGTGTTTGTGTTTGGGGTCTTGGAGCTTATATGTTATATTGTTGTAGTTGAGTAGGTGTACAAGGTTATTTCTGCTTGCTTCTATAACATTTGTATAAGGGTTGGGATACTCCTAAAGTGTCATTTTTAATTTTATATATTTTTTGCCATTAAAAAAAAACAAATATTTTTTGTAAAGATTTTAATATAACTTATGCATGAGAAAATTTAGTTAAAAATGCAATTTTGTTTTAAAAAAGTCTTCGTTCGGAAATAATTGATATAAAAAATAATTTTTAGATAAATTTATCATATATCGATGTTGATTCATAGTACCTTTTAAATATTAAAAGATGTTATCGCATAATATATTAGATCAATTTGATATAAATGTCGGCGAAAAAAATAATTTTTAACATATAACCTAGTGTACGTAAAAAGTAATATGATTATTTCGGGTGGTTTCAGTTTAACTATTAGCCTGTGTATTCTTTTTTAAAATTATGTTAAAAAATAATTTTTAACATACAACTAGACATGAGTCTATTCTTTTCAATTTTCTTAGTTTCTATTTGATGGGATTTACGAACAGTATGAATAGAGTGTGGAAATGAATGTGGATGACCATTGCAATAGAGATTTGGAATCATAAAAATAAAGTGGTATTCAGAGGAGGGGTAGTAGATGAGGTGAAAGTCTTTTGTCTAGTTCAGTTAAAGGGTTAGTTATGGCTTAAGCGTAAGATGTTAAGATCAATGTTCTCATACTCAGGCTGGTGTTTAGCCCCAGTAAAATGTTTAGAATCTTTGGAGTAAGGATCCCTGATCCTAGCTAAAGGGCTTGCGATATCGAGTTAGAGTGTGTGTGTTTTGCAGGTACATTAAGTTGGGGTGGGAGGAGGAGACATACAAGAAGATATAAAGATGGAGACCCAGGCATCAAGTATTTGGAGGTTGTCCATTTTGTGTAAGCTATCAGAGCTCCTTGTGCTGTTAGTTTTATAGATTGTTGCCTACTTTCTGGTGGGACTCTGAAGTGTAATATTCAGGTTAGGGGCATTTGCATATTTGTTGTTTCTGTTGGCAATTTGTTGTACTTCTCACCTGGTTTATGAAGTTTTAGATTCTGTTTGTGTGTTGTATTCGAGTAAAAATCTTAGATCAGGTATGTTTTTAATATATTTATTTAAATTGTATAAGGATTGGACTACCCGTGAAATGATCTATTTATTTTATTTTATTTATTGTTAGCTGTTAAAAAAAAACTATTAGCCCGTGTTATTTGTTAGATGTTCGAAAGTTTCATACATTTACTTAAAAGTATATTTTTCCTTTAAAATAATAAAAAATATTTTTTTATGTTCATTATTTTATATTCATAAATTAATTTTTTGATAATTTTACTAAATACTCACCTCAATGAATTAACAATATTGCTTAAAAATTTCCGTTTAACTTTAATATTTCAACTTTTATCTAATTTTATATTTGCAGAAGTTTCGCTTCTATTTTTGCTGTTGACATTGGCATTTCGTTATACTTTATTTTCGTAATCTTTACCCATAAACGAAGTAGATTCATATTTGAACATTAATCCTATCATATAAACTCGATTGGTCAGTGTGATTTTTTACTGTACAAGTCGGTGGAAACCTAAAGACTGAAATGTCTTAGGTAAGTCGGTGGAGTGTGTATACCCTTATAAATAATTTTTTGTTAAGTATACATCATATCAAAAGAAAAGCTCAAGAATAATTTATTGTTTTTCCTCTCCGCTTGTTTGACTCATCTTATTCTAACTTGACTACGTTAGTCTCTCAGGGTCGTTAAGAATTGAGAGGAATTGATCTTGCGTTTGATTATTTACGAATACGATGCTCATATTCTTGAATAGCTCGTAGTCACGTGAGACGAGACATTGAGCAACGTGCACACGTATGTGCAACCTTGCTTCCCGCCCTAACACACGTGCATGCATGCACGCCTTCAAATAAAATCCTGTGCTCCATGATCCGACATTCAAGGGCGCAGTGGCGGTTGTTTATAATTGCTCCACCATTGTGTGGGTGATGAAATATAGAAAGAAACAGATAAAAAAAGTGAAATAATATTTGTAATGCATAGATAATTTCCCAGTGCCATATCATACAAGCAGCTATCGTGAGGGGCTAAGCTACGACCATTCTAGAAGAGTATAGATTAGAAAGCTATTAGGTGTAACAGTAAGTAGGAAAACCTTATAACCTGCGAATTAAGCCACGTATCTCTAACCCCACTTACACGCATGAAAACACACTTTTTGACACTTTAAAGATATATAATATCTTCAAACTTACCCTAAGCTGCTCGTCCAATCCATGCACGCACGCACACCTATTTATACCAAGCCTCTCCCCTGCACTTCACAACCATCCCATCTTCACTCTCTCTTATTGCTTCAAACTCTGTTTCCATTTCCCTCTCCGCTGTAATGGGGCTACCTTCCACATCATTAGACACAAGCTGGTGGCTGTTTACGCTTTCAGCCATAGCAGGAACACAAAACTCACTTCACAACCCGCTCTTGGTGATAATCCTCACTGCAATTCTTTCCATTGGGCTTCTGGCGTGGGGCTTCGCAAGAGGGGGAGGAGGTCTAGCATGGAGAAACGGAAAGAATCAAATGGGTCGGGTCCCTATACCCGGGCCCAAAGGAGTCCCTTTCTTCGGCCTCTTGTTTAGCTTAAACCATGCCCTACCTCACCGCACCCTCACTTCCATGGCTTCAACCCTATCCGCCACAAAACTCATGGCCTTCAGTTTGGGGTCAAGCCCAGTAGTTGTAACTTCACACCCTCATGTGGCGCGTGAAATCTTGAACTCACCCCATTTCGCTGACCGTCCCGTTAAACAATCCGCTAAGAGCCTCATGTTCAACCGCGCCATTGGGTTTGCCCCAAACGGTGCGTATTGGCGCTTGCTGCGGAGGGTTGCCTCAACACACCTCTTCTCCCCGCGGCGCATTCTTGCCCACGAGCCCGGTCGCTTGCTAGACTGTGCTGCCATGTTGCATGCTATAGCCCGCGAACAGTCCAAAAACGGGTTCGTGTGCCTAAGAAAACACCTCCAAGATGCAGCGCTGAATAACGTTATGGGAACTGTCTTTGGAAGAAGGTATAACGACAAAGATGAGTGTGATAATCGTTGTGAGATTGAAGAGGTGCGCGACATGGTGAGGGAAGGTTTTGACATTTTGGGAGCTTTCAACTGGTCCGATTATGTTCCTTGGATCAGCTTCTTTTATGACCCTTTACGTGTTCGAGAACGGTGCTCCGTTCTTGCGCCGAGAGTTAAGAAATTTGTGAAGAGGATTCTGGAGGAGCACCGAATGATGGCTCCATTCAAGGAACTTTCTGATGACTCGGACTTTGTGGATGTGCTGCTCTCTCTAGAAGGGGATGACAAACTCGAAGACGATGACATCATTGCTGTTTTATGGGTTTGTGTTTCTTTCATCCTTAAAAGTACCAAAGTTTATTGCCCTTGCATGTTTTAACACGTGCTTATGTTTGAAACAGCTACTGCAACTACAGTAGTAGTATCAAATCTGGGGAGCTGTCCTTCTTTTGCATGACTCTAATTAAAAAATGATAACCAAAAACAAAACACTGCAAATTTAACTGGACAGAATGTTATTTTTTAGAAGATCGATAACTTTTTTTATTCATCTTGTCATTTTCTAATTCCCAAAATAAATAAAAAAGAAACAAGAAACAGAGACAAACAGATAAATACTTAAGCACTCCAAAGTGACACTAATGTCACGGTATCATCTCTTATTAACTAAGTTTTATTAGTTAGTATTTAATAATCTTGTTTTTTAAGGATTTTTTTTTTAACTTTTTGTGTATAATTAAGATAAATGCAAAACCAGTGTCTTAAACGTGCCTGAAAATGATAGATACATCTTTTATTTTTGGGGTCCAGTAAAAAATGTTAATATTAAAAAAAAAAACAACTTCAATTATTAATTTTTTAATTATATATTTTATTATAAATTTAAAATACTAATGCATATTATTATATTTTTAAAGTGAGTGGTTGAACTATCATTTTTTTTCAAAAAGAAAAGAGATAACATAGAAACAAAAGGAAACATATATTAGATAAATTCTGTGTGCTGGAAACTTTTTCACTGAACTTCCCTTCAACCGTAGCATCTTAAAGGTGCTCATGGTAGTTCTGTTTAAGTAGAAATGGTTTTAAATATTTCTTTACGTAACGAGTTTGATTGCACGCAGGAGATGATATTTCGAGGCACGGACACAACAGCACTTCTTACTGAATGGGTAATGGCCGAACTTGTTTTGAATCAGCAAGTGCAAACTAGGCTTCGCAATGAACTTCACAGGGTTGTGGGAAACAAAATGGTAGTTACAGATGCTGATGTGATAAAATTGCCATACTTAGAAGCCATCGTGAAAGAAACCTTGCGATTGCATCCAATTGGGCCCCTTCTTTCTTGGGCCCGTTTGTCCACGTCAGATGTCCATCTCAGCAATGGAATGGTGGTTCCAGCCAACACCACAACAATGGTGAACATGTGGGCCATAACTCATGACCCTAACGTGTGGCACGAGCCACTTGTGTTCAAGCCAGAGAGGTTTGTGAAGAGTGAAGGAGGGGTTGAAGTGGATGTCAGAGGTGCTGACCTTAGACTCGCACCATTTGGAGCTGGACGTAGGGTTTGCCCGGGTAAAAACCTAGGCCTTGTGACTGTGAGCCTTTGGGTGGCTAACTTGGTTCATCGTTTTCATTGGTTTCAAGACATGGCTAACCCAGTTGACCTAGCTGAGGTTCTCAAGCTATCTTGTGAGATGAAGAACCCCCTCAAAGCCTTGGCATCTCCAAGGTTTACTAATTAAAGCTCAATAGTTATTCTAAGATTTGGTGTGTAAGATATGTCAAGCAAGTGTTATAAAATATATATATATATATATATATATA
>Ga0123340_1000800_pt1 | contig 23543 bp, 27 predicted proteins | sample SirMexnodulemix_FD_89961 | JGI IMG/M metagenome (GOLD analysis project Ga0123340, IMG submission 89961) | Root nodule microbial communities of legume samples collected from Mexico - Siratro Mexico nodule mix | ecosystem: Host-associated > Plants > Roots > Nodule | place: Mexico: Nepantla...
TATATATATATATATATATAACCTTTAAGGTGCATGGAAAAAGTAAGTAACAAGAGTGTAGTTAATTCATTTAGATTGACAGCCACCAACATTACAATTTTGCCACACCTCTCTAAAAGAATTTATAATCCTGAAAGAATAGAATTACAGAATAAGTCAAAAAAACAAAAGATACTTTACACATTGGCTATTTATAAGTAGGAATGAGACCAGAAGGATGCATAATCATCACCCTCAACAGAAATTTGCATCCTTTCTGAACCAAAACCACAATTATGTTAAGCAAAATCAAATTAAAATTACAAAAAGAAAAAAAAAATGAATTTTTTACGAGGAAGACTGAATGGTTTTAAAGTCATGATCATGCTGTTACTCCAAGCATAGATGAATTGGAGCTCTCCTCGTCTGGTGGGGGCTTGATATATTTCCCTATCACTTGTTGGCGATGACGTTTCCTCATTCTGTTCTGTTTTTCTATACTCTTTTGCTTCCTCTTTTCCTTCTCTTTGTGCCTTAAGCTTCTCTCTCTCTCATATACACCTTGCCAGAATACTTCACCTGTTGAAGGCCACAACCAATGCTTCCCAGGATCCTCAGAATCTGATAATTCTGCCAAGTCCTCATCCATGCTCTTGAGGGTGCTGTATGAGAACCATTTTATCCACATTTGACCCCTGCGGCTCTTGAACTTGTGTTGTTCCTGCATTGCACCAGTCTCAGGATCCACATACACCATCCTCCTTGCACTGTGGTACGCCCACACATTCACAAGAACCTCTAGAAGCCGTGAATAACAATGCTTATCCTGCAATTTTATTCCATCCATACTTTTAGACAAGTGCTGCAAAATTTAGCAGCAAGCAAGGATATAATGGACTTGAAACTGAATATGCTCATTACAAATTTGAATACACAACTTGGAGAGTAAAGGTTCTCACTCCCCACCTATGAAGCTTGAACACTCCCTTTTAAGTGATAAGTGACGTGTCCCGTGTCAAACACATATTAGACACTGACATGAGTACGACACCTATCAGTGAAGTGTCCAATTCAAAAGCCATTTTTCTAAGTATCTCCCATTTCTAACAAAGTTTCAACACAATTTTAAAAAAGACTAATACAATAAAACACTTTCACTATTCTCTCTTTTGGATGTGTACTTCATACATTACCAAAGTTAATTCTATCTCAATCATCTCAGACTACTTTTTTTATCTTTGTTTATATACTTTATCTTCTTAACTTAATTGTCTACCTCTTTATCTTAATGTATTTACTTTATCTTCGTATGTATTTTATCTTAATTGTCTATCATTTCCATCAATCAACTCTCTTCTATACTGAATTTCAGTAACTTTTTCAAAGAGATTGGTAATAGTCAAGAAAAACCCTTGTGTTGCAATTTAAAATATGTAAATTGATTCTTTGAAGAAGCAAATTACTTTCGACAAACTCAAAGAACAGTGTCCTGTTGAATGGTGTTCATCATACATCTGTGCATCCATTGCATCCACAAACATTCTGCACAAATGGTAGTTTAGATCAGTTATTTAACTCTCAAACAAGTTACAAGAGAACAATTTCCTTATTTGACGAAATGAACTTAGTTTATACCTGGAGAACATTACAAACTCCAAAAAGGATCTTGTGGGCAGAGCCCAACTCTGCATGACAGACCATGTGTCACCATCTACAGGCATTGGTGGCAGAGAATCCACATCATCTTTTAACCCATACATTTTCCTCATGGCTTTTGAGAAAGCAAACCTTCACTCAAACACAAATGTAGAGAAAATCAAGCAATATCTTTAAAAAAGTAAAAGAAAATGAAAGCAAGGGTCAAAGGCTCAGGCTTTCATGTACTCAAGATAAAAACGGAATGGATTTAAGAGATCATACTTGCAATTTCCTGCATTAATGGCGTCACAAAATGACCAAAAGTCCTTTTGCAAAGGGTTTCGTGAATCCCTATCCATGCGAACCCAAAAATATAGTGCATCCCCAAACCTTTTGGATTGGATGGCATCTAATAATGAATTTTCAGCAGTTCCAGACAACGATGCCTGTTAAACTCCACATTAGATGTCAAAAAAAAGCAAGAACAAAGAGACAGATTTAAGACATCAGATTTATCATTTCCATTCAAGTCATATCTTTATATCTTTCAGCTTTACACAATTAATACATCTAGAAATAAATAACAGAAAAAAGGTAAATATTAAATAAGCATCACAAGTCCACACAACCTTTGAACCAAAAATGATTGACAATGGTAAAATTAATATTCTTTAAAACAAATATATTGATGACAGATGGAAAAGAATATCAAGTGACACATGTCCAAAGAAATGAGAAATGGAAAACAATCATATATACCTTCTTTGCTGTTGCTCTCCAAGACTGAAATCCAATCCAAGCATTTCTGTGTAATCGGTCAATCCTGTTTGCAATTGCAAAGAAGGCTCCATGTTCAACAAGTAAATCTCGATAATAACCATTATTAAGCAGTGGAAGACGAGAAGGAGCATCAACATCATCTCTCCCTGGTCTTCGACCTTTACCGGACTGCAAACATTCCACATGTTCATTGCGTCAGATTGAAATAAGAAGCCAATCACTAAACATTCTGAAGAGAAAGCTATCTGGGGCATTATGATTATTGTATGTGCACCAGGGGTATCTAGAGATCCCTCTTAAGGAATCTCCCAAAAAAGCCTTTTTTCCATGCACAAGATCAGAAACTCGAGTATTATAATCACTGATAAACATGGATTAATACGATATAATACGAAAACACCCAACTTACCAGACCAATTCCTCGATAAAGGGTTTTTTTATGTAGAAAAGGCCAGGATCCTTCCCCAAAATAAGGTTCATAAATGCATAGTGGTTGTCCTGTACGCTCAAGCTCTCCATCATCTCTTTCGTGTAAATCATTCTTTGCTCTATCAGCCCTCTTTGCATTTTTATATACATCCTCCCATGTTCCATGAAACTGCTCTGATCTATCCTTCAACTGCATTAAAACTCAAAACGAGTTAAGCTTTACTCAGAAGAAATGGAAGTCATCAAAGATCCAACAGTACCCTAATTTCATAAAGAGTAATCCTAAATTCTCCTAATCATTCTTCCAAATAATCCTCCTTTACAAAATTTGAAAAGTTGGTGTTTCATTGACAACTATAGAGTACTAGGAAAATTATTTGATGTTTAAGAAAGATATAGCATAGAACATTCCTTGATCTCACCTCTTCATCCTCCCTCCCTTTTTTGGTAATAGCCAGTTGAGCGTGTTTTTCTTCTTCCCATATGCTATATACAAATATATCACTAGCTGCAACTGTTGTAATGGATCTACTTTTCTGAGAATGATTCCACTGGCCCTCATATTTATCTAAAAACGTGTTACTTCTTAATGCCCTATTTTTATACGTCATATTTGGCACAGCTTCAAATAAATGCCATTGCCACTGTTCTTTAACACTGGGAGGAATATCTGAAACAGCCTTGGGTGGAGCAACCTCCGATGGAAGCCTGAGAATATTCTGAAGTAAAGATGCATATCCATCAATTGCTTCTGAAACCATGAGATTCTTTGCAGTGTTTCTCCCTATAGAGGCAATGTTACGAGCCAAGGGTGATATTTTCCCATTTGAGATCACTTCTAATAAAATTTGTCTCAGAGCTCTAATATTATCCCTTGGGAAAACATAGCCATTCACCCTGTCATCAACCTAGTTAATGTCAACAAGAAAGTCAGCAATCTTCAGAAATACATGATATGAGAAACTTTAACTCTTCACATTTTAACTAAAAATTAATAATTGACAACATTCTAGATGCAGGGAAGTTATTATAAATGCCAAAAGTCTTGATTATTGTAGGAGAATTCAAATTACAGATTGATAAAAGTAACAACCAGCAACCCATGATATGGCTAATTAAAAGATTAAAGTGCAAACTTACATATTTTCTGATCATGGTAACATCTGGAGCAATAATTGGTTTCTCAAATGACATAGCTTTGATCAAAATCTCTGGAAATGAATGTTCTTCAAGAAAGGATCCATATACCACTACATCTGCTGCGCAAAGAACGGAATCGGCATTCAAATCTCCAGCTATATGCTCTATAATACCTCTTGGATATTTCAAGCTATGCGCCATGGTCTAATTAACAGAACAAAATATGAGAAACTTCAAATTATTTAGCCAAAAAACAAATAGAAGTAGGATATGTACCTCAAGAGCCACACTGTAGTTATTTGTTAACTCCCCACTATGAACAATGATTCGTAGTTGTGCACCGGAATTATCTTTGTTTGGGAAGTTTGTCACAAGTGGTTCTAAAGCCCTTAGAACAATGGCATGCCCCAACCACATGCCCTTGTACAGAAATTGACTTCCCACAATTGCAACAATTACATCTTCTGGGCCATAGCCCATATTGGCGCGCAAATTATCTTTCTTTAAGGCCATAAATGCTTCTGCTTCTAATGCTTCGGCAGGGGAACCAGGAATAACAAAAAAATTTCCAGCATCAAACGTGGAGTAAATCATCTGTGGAATTACATAATCATGTCACGGGTATGATTTCAATGTATCAAACATTAAATAAATAATTTGGCTCATAGATAGTACCGGCAAAGCATAGTTTGGAAAGACAACAACTGTTGAACGATTGAAAACTCTTCCCCAATCATTCAAAAATTCTATCCGCCCATTAGTGGTATATTGTCTTGACCGATAAGCAAGAGCATTTTCATGTACAATCCACATAAGAGGGATGGACTTGAAAGGTTCCTGCAGAAAACTGTACAAAATAAAATCACTCAGTGTTACTTGAATAAGGATATTCATGCCAGAAACCTCAAACACAATTCAAGGGGTGCAAAGCCGGTAAAGGATTCAGGAAACAACAATCAAGTAGCATACCAAGAAAAGGCACCCTTGGCTTCCAGAGAGCTCACAATTATACCATCATAGCTGGGGGGGAAACAGAAATTAGCTTCAATGTAGAGAAGATATGCAATGATCAAAAAGCTTAAAGAAACAGTCATTTTATCAGCTTAATTTGTTATCTCATTCGAATTTCTACACATTTCAATTATTAAAACTGTACAAAATGCTTAGTCCAGAAGTAAAATTAGAAGAATAATCATACTTTAGCCAGTCTACAGTGTTGTTTCGCTTGTCACAAGTTCTAAAGATAGTGATGGGAACTCCTAAATTTCTCCACACATTATGCCCTGGTCCATCTTCAAGTGAAAAGACCTGCAAAACATAGAGAATATCTGAGCTAAAATAAACATAATAAAAATGATTAAAAATAATGTTGAAAATGATGTAGGCAAACATCTTATTAATAATTTAGCCTAACTTTGCATATCACAACTCTCTTAAGGATGCCAATCTACATTTTTAAACCTGTAATCCTGCTTCCATTTTCAAATACTTGTTTGCCAAGATTCTATGTTCAAGTTGAATGAATATGTTGTAGAAGTATTTTCACTTATCCAATGAGGCATTTGAAATTTGAAGCCAATAGTACAGAAAGAACCATTGAATGAATATATTGTGGAAGTATTTTCACTTATCTAATGAGGCATTTGAAATTTGAAGCCAATAGTACAGAAAGAACACACATATATATAAGAAAAACTAACACTTTTCTTATAATTCAACATCTATATATTCCCCATCACTTCTATATATTTTACCTGGCTCCCCATTCATTTTCCTTTTTCCCTAAACTCACCAATTTTCCAGTACAAAATACCGAGAACAAACTGTAAATGGAGTACCTGAATTTCATAGCCAATCTCTTGCAAAGCAGTTGCAACAGTTACCATAAGCAATTGGTGAGAATCAACCAACAGTTCTCCAAACACCTTCAAACGAAATCAAAATCATATCAAGAGAGAAATAAAATTCCATAGATCAACCATAACAAGGAAAAACTCATACAGCACTAAAAATTACTTAACAAACTTGACTCTGACTTAAACAGTTCCAAATTTATGTAAAACCTACCCCCATTTTATCATGAAAAAAAGAATAAAACCATGCTGAAGTGAACCGCATGCACAACCTAAAAGCACCAATGGATAAAAAAGTATTTGACAATAGTTGAACTAACCAATGCCAGCTGAGGCTTCCTGTATCCAAAATGTTGCACTGTGTGGTTAAACAAACCCGCATGCACACCCTCACCACCGCCTCTCCTAAATTTCTCCAAAATCATTGGCAAAAAACCGGCATCCTCTCCAATGTCCAACACAACCTTGTGAATTTCTCCATAATGGAACAAATTATCAGACCGCATTTTCACAGCTTCCAAGGACTCCTCCTCGGAGTTTTCCACAACAGACCCTGGCAGGAACATTTGGAACACAACGACCAAGCATAGAAAAACCACCACCGTACAAATCCATTGCACGTAATCGAGCTTCTTAAAGAGCAGCCTAGAAAAGCTCGATCTGAACCTGTGAGAAAAAGGGTTCTTCTCCTTTTTAGTGAACTGAGTACCAAACAAGCTCCCCTTCTTCAATGGGATCCCAGATTCCAAGGAACCCATTAGAGTCCCATCAATTGGGTGGCAGCAGAATGGGAAAAAGCTTCAAACTTGGGTGAAAACTCGCATGCAGACAAACACCCAGATGCCACCCCTTCAATGAGGTTTCAACCAGAGCTGAAAAAGACCCAAGCTTTGTGCTTGAATTCAAGAAAAAGACCAAGAAAAGATTCTGGGTGTGAGAAAACTGAGTTCTGATGTGGATTTGGGTGATTTGATGTGGGAACTGTTCAGGGAACTTTACTGAAGACTAAAGAAAGAAGGAACAAGATGAAGATTTGACGAGTGGAAAGGGATGCACAAGGCAGAGACAATGCCCAGTGAGCTGAAGACTCGGGAACGAAACGAATCTAATCTGAGAAAAAAAAAATAAAAAAGGAAAAACAAAAGACAATTAAATGGAGCAATATTTTTGCTGTCTGAAAGGGTAAGTGCAAATGTGTGCTCTCTTTATTTATTTATTTTTGGTAAAATGAAAGTGTTCTATGTCTGTGTTATATAAACTTCATCAAATCTTGTTATGCTACCAATTTGGAAATGCTTAATATCTTGTCACGCGCATCGAGTGAAAAGCATAGGTTCACGCGTGCAGAGTAAAGGTTGTAGAGAAAAAAAAAATTGAAATGTTGGTGATGTATGTCTTTTGATGTGATTGAATTATTTAGCTTTTTTTCCATATAGGTAGAGTCACAGTATTATAGCAGAAACCAAATTTGCATATAGACTTTATGAAATTTCTAATAAAGTCAATATGATAATTTATTCAAGGTGAAGTGTTTAACAATGGAAACTAAATCAACATAGAAAATATTATTGAAGAGGGTGGTGGAAGTGGCAAATGAGGGAAAATAAAAAAACCAAACAATGTCCTTAAAAGGTAGCCTCCATTACTATGAATGAGATAAGAAAATTTTGAGAGAAAGTTAAGTTAAAATATCTAATGTGGCAAGAGACATCATATTCATGTCAATCTCAGTTATTAAAATTAGTGATTCTTTGCTTTATTTGAAGATAGAAAGATGTTAAATATTTGTATTTTAAAAGAGTTAATAACGGTTATAAGAATTATATGTTACTTGTCTAGGAAAATACCGTTTTTAGCTACAGGTTTTGTGACTGTGTATTATTTTTCTCTTATGAAAGATATTGTTGAGAGTGATAAAACGTGTCAGTTAGTTTCTTTTTATCTTAGATAAGCTTAGTTTATCTTTTAGAATATATGATTTTTAGTTTTTTTTTTTAAATATTCATGTTTTTGTTCATCTTTAAAAATAGTTGTTTAGCTTTTTAGATGATAATGATAATATAATAATTAAAATTTCAACTAAAAGTCATAAAAATTACATATTTTTCAAAATTCATTATGTTCATGAAAAATTATTTAACATGTGTTACTTTTCATACCACATCTAATTTTGATAGGCTAAAATATATATTTTTTTATGTTTTGAAATTTTTTTCTGTTTAGATATTAATGTTTCAAGAGAAATTATAATTGTCATCAATGTTTTTAAATGGAGTTACATTTGTACTTTTAGCAACAGAGTTAACTTCATCAATTTAAAATACCAATGGCTTGGTTAAGTGTACATATATGTATACAATGTGTCTATTTTTTTTTTAAGATCTATTTATATTGAAACAATAGCTAACATTCTAAATTGTCTTTCATGTTTAGAATGGAGATAACAATAGTTTTTATATCTTCCACCAGTTACAGACAATGTAGATAATTATAATACATTTATTGTTTACCTCAAAATTAAGTTAAATATGTTTCACAATAATATCTAACATCTCATTTTCTTATCATTTTCAAACTGTAACATACAATTTGTTCAAGAAAGAAATGTTCTCTTACCTGTAACATTTACTAATAAAGCTTAAAATCAATTACAAACTTTTTATTCCTCCTTCAAATAGATACATTAAATATAATGGGGAATTACATGCAACATAAACTATATTATTATCAAACGTTACAAAACATAATGTAACATCCAGCTCAGGGCGACCACTTGTCGTCTTGAGATTACCAGTCCACATATCAGAGGCGAGTACCTAAAGCCTTAGGCCGAAAAGTATGTTGCTTACGAAAAATCTAATAATTAAAGCACATGCAACATCTGCCAAGACAGTTTGCAAAAAACTAACATAACGTAAGTTTTAAGTTAGATATGAACCCTATAAATATAAGGGTAAGCAAGGTCAAAGGTATATAATAATTAAGCTTAAACTATTTTTATCTCCGATAACCGTGAACTTACTTGAACGTCGGAGCGTAATCGCAGGCACACCCCTCGGGCAGCGTGGGCGGACACTAGCCGGATAAAGTAAGCGTTGAAGGTAAGCACAGGGCAAGCGACAAGTAACAGAAGGATAGGCAACGTGAAGAGAAGACTACTTGAGGGAAAGGCGAAAACCATTCGGTGATCCTAACCTTGTCCGGAGGGCCCCTCAGATCTGTGTAAGAACATTTGGCGCCCACCGTGGGGCCCGAAGATAACGTGAAGGATCTGCATGGTATCCACCCGAAGTCAAGTAGGCGAAAACAAGCAGGAGAGAGCAATGGCTGGAACAGACCCCGATGACGCTACTGCTATCCTTACAGCGAGAAATGGCAGACATTAAACAACGAGGCGAAGAAGAAATGCGAGCAATCAGACAAAAAAATGAAGATGATCTTCGTGTCTTGAGGTAACAAAATGAGCAAGACTTGTGCGCTTTGAAGCAAGAAAACGAGAAGATGAAAAAGAGACTATTGGTCAACAAGGCAGAAAGAACCAAGGTGATCACCATATCAGGACGATCGATGGCAAACACCACGAATCCTGAAAGGGAATACGAGGTGTCGTACCAAACAGGCGAAACCTCCAGCTTAAACGAAAGGTGTCACCCCTTTGTAAATGGAATTATAAATGTAGAGTTGTCGCCCAAATGGAGAGGGTTGTCCATTGACCGATATGATGACTCCACAGACCCTGACGAGCACATTGATGTATACACCACCAATATCGGACTGTTTAGTACCAGCAAAGCCATCATGTGCAGGGTTTTCCCCAATAGCTTAAATGGGATGGCGCTGAGTTGGTTTACCAAGCTTCCACCGTACTCTATTGACTCTTTCAAGACCCTCGTCAACCTGTTCACCACGCAGTTCGCTACTAGCAGGCCTCACCATTTAACCTTCATAGCCCATGTTAATATCAGACAAGGGAGGAGCGAGTCCCTTTGGGTGTTTATGGATCGGTTCAACCAGGTTGCCTTGCAAATCCGAAATCTAACTCTGAGGTTGCTCTTCACCACATGGTCACAACCCTTCGCCCAGGACCGTTCACCGATAGCCTATGCAAGAAACCAGCCCTCGACATGAATGAAATGAGAGTGCGAGCAACCAAGTTTATGCGCCTAGAAGAGTTAAGGGACTTCGGAGGACCAATGAAGGCAGAGCACCAAGTCATTCCACACCAACAAGACAGGGCCAGGATGAGAGAAAGACCCTCCTTCCCCTCGCCATTGACACGATCGAGAGAAGTCAGGTTATCTAAGTTCATGACTTATACGCCCTTTAATGCTAACCGAGGATGGATACTCGAAGAAGCTCTCAGTACAGACATCCTGCCCGTCCCGAGAAGAGCAACAACCCCCAGAAATGCCAATACCACAAAACACTATCGTTTCCACCAGAATTATGGGCATACTACAGAAGAATGTGTGGCATTGAAGGACAAGATCGAAGAGTTTATCCAAGCCGGGCACTTAAGGCAGTTCGTGCACGGACAACCTGGAGCAATAAAAAGACAGCGAACTCCCTAGCGGAGAAGGGAGCCACGAAGCGAACCCAGGCAGAAGCCAGGAGAAAGAGCAAGAAGTCCACAGCAAACACCTCCCCAACCAGCAGGTCACAATACATGTGTCAGGGGAGTAATCAACACCATAGCAGGGGGATTTACTGGCGGAGGATCATCAACATCAGCTAGGAAAAAGCATCTAAGGGCGGAGGATCATCAACATCAGCTAGGAAAAAGCATCTAAGGGTTGTACAAGCAGTGAATGTAGTGTCAATGCCTATTCGATGAAGGATGCCACCGATTACGTTCACCAATGCAGATTTCAAAGGGGTCGATCCATTTCAAGATGACGCGATAGTAATCACTGTGCTAATTGAAAACTTCTCGGTGATGAAAACCTTGATAGACTAGGGAAGCTCAGTTGATGTACTATATTGGAGCACCTTCAAGAAGTTGTGTATCCCGGACAACGAAGTACAACCATATGACGACTAGGTAGTTGGATTCTCAGGAAAGCGAGTGGATACCAGAGGATATATCGACTTGTATACCAAGTTTGGTGGAGAAGAGGGGGAATCAAGGTCAAAAACCATAAAAATACGTTACCTACTAATAGATGCAAACACTTCGTACAATGTACTCCTCGTAAGGCCATTGTTAAATTTGCTGGGGGCAATAGTGTCAACACCCCACTTGGCTATGAAGTTCCCCTCCCCAATGGGCGACATTATCACGGTGCACGTCGATTAGAAGACTGCTCGGGAATGCTACACTGCAAGTCTACGAGTTGAACCACGAAATCGGGAGATTGGCAGCTCAGAGGAGAAGGACCCCAAAAGGGGTCATGTGGTGGCAGTAGCCGAATTGGACCAGAGGATGGAGGAAGTGAAGGTGGAACCCAAAGAGGATGTCCAGCGTGTTCCCCTGATGGGAAACAACAAAGTCACCCATATAGGCACATCTCTATCAAAGGAAGATGTTGCCCAACTCAGCCACACCCTTCAAGAAAACGCAAGTGTTTTCGCATGGACTGCCGCGAACATGTATGGGGTAGATCCGGCTATTATCACGCATAAATATATTCAAAGATGTTAAACCGGTTGCCCAGAAGAAGAGGAAGTTGGGGGAAGAGATGAGAATGGCAGCCCGAGAATAAGCTAATAAGTTGTTGCAGGCTGGATTTATCCGGAAGGCTCACTACACCACATGGTTGGATAATGTGGTGTTAGTCAGGAAACCAAATGGCAAGTGGAGGATGTGTACTGATTATACTGACCTTAACAAAGCATGCCCGAAAGACTCATATCCCTTGCCTAACATCGATCGCCTGGTCGATGGGGCAGCCGGACACAAGTACATGAGCTTCCTGGATGCTTTCTCAGGATACAACCAGATTAGTATGCATCCGTCAGATGTAGTTAAGACTGTCTTTATGTCTGACGATGCCAATTACGTGTACAAGGCTATGCCTTTCGGGTTAAAAACCGTAGGCGCCACATATCAAAGATTGATGGATAAGGTGTTCAAGGGGTTGATTGACCACAGTGTAGAGATATATGTGGATGACATGGTTGTCAAATCAGCGTCATGCACTCAACACACCCAAGACCTAAATCAAGTGTTCAAGGCACTAAAGCGGTAGGCATGAGACTAAATCCTGAAAAGTGCGTCTTTGGCGTCGAAGAGGGAAAATTCCTAGGTTTTATGCTAACAAACAAGGGGATTGAGGCTAATCTCGATAAGTGCCAGGCAATCATGGAAATGAAAAGCCCGAAGAATGTCAAGGATGTGCAATGACTAGTGGGAGGATAGTGGCCCTATCTCGGTTTATGCCAAAAATGGCAGAAAAAATCAAGCCCATTTTGAGTTTGTTAAGAAAGACATCTCGATTCAAATGGGATGAGCAGTGTGAAAAGGCTTTTGTACAACTAAAATATTTCTAGCTTCCCCGCCCGTAATACAGAAGCCTTGCCAAGATAAGCCCATCCTGGTCTTGTTGGTCTCGGCCAAAGCAGTCAGCGCGGTGTTAATACAAGAAGTAGACGGTGAGCAACGACTAATTGAGAAACGATACCAAATAATTGAGAAAGTAGCTCTTCCCCTGGTAACAACGACCCGAAGAATGCGCGCTTATTTCCAAAACCACAAGATCATTGTTAGAACTGATTACCCGATAACGTGAATACTGTCAAAACCTGATTTAGCAGGCCGCATGATCACGCGGTCCGTGGAGTTGTCGGAATATGCCATTCGGTACCAACCGCGAGGTGCAATAAAGGCATAAGCCCTGGTAGACTTCATAGCAGAAATGTGACAGAAGCCTTTGGAGGTTCACAAAGATCACCCGATATAGGTTGTGTATGTAGACGGGTCGTCAAACAACAAGGGTACAGGAGCTGGCATCGTATTGGAAGGACCGGGAGAGCTCTTGGTTGAACAGTCCCTACAGTTCGAGTTTAAAACCTCCAACAACCAGGCCGAATACGAGGCCTTGATAGCAGGACTAGAGCTAGCTCGGGATATGGGGGCAATACGTTTGCATTAAGAAGCAACAACAATCTGGTAATGTCGTGGCTATTTACAAATTTGCAATAATAAACTAGGAACAGAACATTAAAAATGAAAGTCATAATCTCTCATTGCTATGACAAAATAAAGATACATGTAGATCAGTGGTCGAAGCCATCAACTCTAAGTTGCCCACAACAACTGTACAAAAAAAAATGATTTACAAACACAAAAAAAAGAGAAAACAACAAGTTTTCCATCATTCTTCCCCAGCACCATCACCCTCCTCCTCTTCTTCCTCTTATCCGTCATCTTGGCGGCGAGTCTCCTTGCGTGTGGGATCCTCGACAATAATAGGTATGTCCTTGATGGGTACCAGGCAACCATTGAAAACATCCTTGTCCGAATCCATGTCATTTTGCTCTGGAACACCATAAAGGAACACAACTTGGCGAACAGCTTGACCAAAGGCCTCCTTATGTAAATCAATTACATAGTCCTTCAATTCGTTAAGTTCAATCTCCAGCTGTGCTTTCTCGGATAATGCTTTGTCATGCGCTAAAGTGGCCTCGGAATGGGATTGCTCGAGTTCTCGGACATCGGTCGAGAGCCTCTCGTTTGATTTCTTCACCCCTTAGGAATAAGCTCTCAAAGCATCCCTTTCTTGCTTCACTTTCTTTAAGTTCAGTTCAGCAGTCCGTAAAGCCTCACCTGGGGCAGTGTTGGCCTCGCGAGCTTCCTTGAGAGATTGAGTCGAAGCTGACAGCTCCTCTTTTATCTTTGCCAACTCGGCTACACCACCCTTTAACACGTGGGCCCTGATGACTTTGGTTATAGCCAGAGAACGACTGTGCATCTCCAGGCAGGTGTTAACCAAATCCACGGTCGAACACCCACTCAGGATTTTCTTCTCTGCAGTTGAGAGGGCAACACTGGTGCCTTTGGCAAAATTAAGGTTCGAACCAAACAACGGGTCCCCCAGACCCTTATCAGCCTTAACCAAATCTTTGTTGGATGATTGAGCACTCAGTCGAGATCTCATCAGGAAGGCTGGGAGGAGGACTCTTTCTTGTCTTTCCCCTTCTTCTCGTCCTTGGACTTGTCCTTGAACTTGCGTTTCCTCTTCTCAGAATCTGGAGGAGGAGTAGCTTGGTCAGGAAAGGGGGCGTGAATGTTAGTTGTGCTCCCACCGACAACCTTCTTGATGGAGACGCGATCTTCCTTTATTTTCTTCAAGCGATCGAGGTAGGCAAGTCCTAGTTGAGCCATTACACCTGCCATACAATATATAAATTCAGCAGAGTTAAAAATCGAGACCATGACAGTTTAATAAAAACAAAACATACCATATAAATCCAACCAGCATTGCGAAGAAAGATAAAGCTTAAGAATGGAACGGACATTGAGCTTCCGGGGAAGCTGGTCCATTATTTCAAACATTCTCTTGTCGTCCTCGATCGCAGGAGACCTCGACCAAGATAGATAGTGGACAGGATCCCGGGTCCAATAGGGAATTTGGAAGTATCCCCATCAAAAAAATAATGCCTACCGACAGGAGTTATGACAATTTAAAAAAAATCTTTAAAATATTTATAAGAGGAGGAGAAGGGTGTGAAAAAAAATGTTATGAGACTGGCTGACCAATGAAACTCACTTGACAGGATAGGAGACGGGTACTGTAATATGAAAGAAACACATGGGGAGAAGGGTGAAGATGGAACATCTCGGCAAGAAGTCGAAACACTTGCAGTGACGCCCAGGAGTTAAGATGCAACTGTGTGGGCATCACGTTCAGCGTACGAGTACACCCATTATAAACTCGTCAAAAGGAAGGCGGATGTTTGAATCAATGAACATGCAGGGGTAGATGTAGAAGAAGTCATGACCGTGACCTTCTCGGCCATGACACACATTATCTATCGGAGTGCAACGTTCAGCGAACAACTCCAAACTCGTTTTGCCTGAATTAAACATGGGCACTGCTGCAGCATAGGTGGTTACCATGGATGACCACCTATATTTAGAAAACTGACTAGTAACTAGAGAACTCGCCCACTCATATCCTTGGCGACGCAGCAAATTGCTCTCGGCAATCTCAGACGGGAGCATGCCAGTGGCAGTAGGCTGCTCAAAATCCTCGTCGCGATCATCGCCAGACACCTCCTCGGATATAAGGGGCGAATCCCCGAAAACTCTTGACCTCGCCCTAACGCTCAAAGAAAGAACTGCCAACAAACTCAGAGAAACCAGACAAAGACGACATCTTTAGCTCTTAGAATGAACACGCTGCACCTAGCCACTACGATGTTTTCGGGTTGTCAGATATAGGAAAACAAAAGGAAGACACACGAAGTAATTTGTGGCCCCAACACCTCTATTTATAGGACAGACTCCTCTCTCAAGAAAAGGTGAACAGTGCATGATTAACTTCCTACCGTCAGATCAAAATGGCACATACCCCCAACAAGACACGTCATGTCAAGGCAAAGTTTCATGCCCAAAAAAAAAAAAAAAAGAGAGAGAAGAAGGAAGGACAAAAGGCGCGTTGTTAACCATGCCCAATATTCAGAACATCCGAAAAGTCACAACTTTGAAAAACAAACCTTTTCGCTCGTGTCGTCACTCAAGCTTGGGGGGAAAGTGTACCATCCGGCTTAGGGCGACCACTTGTCGCCCTAAGATCATCAATCCACATATGAGAGGCGAGCACCTAAAGCCTCAGGTCGAGAAGCATGTTGCCTACAAAAAACCTAATAATTAAAGCACACGCAACCTCTGCCAAGACAATCTGCAAAACGTTGACATAACGTAAGTTTTAAGTTAGATATGAACCCTATAAATACAAGGGTAAGAAAGGTCAAAGGTATGTAACAATTAAGCTTAAACAATTTTTATCTCCGATAACTGTGAACTTACTTGAGCGTCGGAGTGTAATCGCAGGCACACCCCCCAGGCGGTGTGGGTGGACACTAGTTGAATAAAGTAAGCGTTGAAGGTAAGCACATGGCAAGCGACAAGTAACGGGAGGATAGGCAATGTGAAGAGAAGTCTACTTGAGGGAAAGGCGAGAACCATTCGATGATCCTAAACCTTATCGAAAGGCCCCTCAAATCTGTGTAAGAACACATAATATAATGACATATTTGAGTAACTTTGTAAGCTGAAAATCATTTTTTTATCTTAGAATTATCATGTCCCTACAATTTTTGTAATGCCAATATAAAAAAAGACAATCGGTAATATGTCGTAGAGAGGTGACTAAGACAATAAAAAAAATTCTTTAGAAAAATTATGATAATGATAAAGTTTGTCGTTATTGTTATTAGAAACAAATATTAAATATGAGTAACCATTTATTTATTAAACACGTAATATTTTGTATTTTATTTGAAGATGATATATAAATGGTGATATATAAATGAGGTGTTAGATTTCTTTTCAGACACAATTAACTTAATTAATACATAAAATATTTTAAATGAATAATTTTTGTTTGTATATGGAAGATTTAAAAGATCATTTTCAACATTTTTTTAAATAAAAGTATAAATAAAACATATTGTTTCAATATATATAAAATTTTATTTTATAGAAAAAATTAGATAAAAAAACATTTTTATCAATTACATAAAAAAAGTATGTTTCGTTCCTAGCTGAAAGTGTAACCCTATGATTTTTATTTTATAAAGGCATGTAACACATTTTTATCAGCAGATAGAGTTAACAAGTTTGTCATGTTGAAAACGAAGTTCTAGCATAAATTTTGATACAACGTTCACGTGTGGATGTGTGTGGTTTGTGAGATATACTTAGAGTTTCAAACCAAAAGAGTGGTGTTATTTTTCTTCAATTGTGACCTCCACATCCAGAGGTTTGACCTTTTTTCTTTAGTTAGTCCCTCCAATTTAAAGATTTGTCTTTCTTCTTCAACTAGCACCTCCACATAATGAGTTGGGTTTTCAGCTTTCGACCGAATGGATACGTCAATTTTCCACCACCTAGCTCTCGACCATATACAATACGAAATACAGTAAAATGTTATGAATAAGACTCTAGTCTAATCATGCAATAACAATTGGAATATAATTATATTCCAACTAAAAAGTTCAAAGGAAACTAAAGGTGATGATTGTAAAATTTACTATAAATATGGGAGGGGGGCATGAGCTACATAAAGTAGTGAGACAACAGTAAGAAAAGAAAAAGAGAGAAAGAGAAGGAAAAGAGAGGAAGAAGATTTCAGGTTTTCAAATCATTAGGTAGGGTTATTTCTATTTCATTACTAGACACTATTTAACTAGATCAAATATTTTGGACAATCATTCTTTCAATTAATTATATTATTTTTATTGGATCACTCATTTAAATCGTTTTGGTTATATTTTTATTGATTTATACATGTACATGGATGGATTTGGAAACTTCAATAGATGGAGGTTGGACCTTAGAGATTTAAAGAAGTGATTATTATTAACATGAGAACATCTTGTGTTAATTTGACCATGATTAAGTTCATTTATCTTGATTAGTCACTACTTTGAGATCCAAATATTTCTAAAAAAATTTAATTTAAATGTTCTTATGATATGACATGATTTTTCTATGGTATATATCTTTTTTTTTTTTTTACTTTTGTGTATGAACAACATGTATATAATTAAAAATGTCATATAATTTGATGGATGTCTCAAACAATCCTGATGCATTCACAAATTCATTCAACATAAATTTCTACTTCCTTTCTTCTATTTTTTCCATAGTTAGCAAATTCCACAACATATCCACACATCCTTTCTTAGGTTTCTACCATAGCTTTACCTCAGAATTATACTTGAACTCCTCAAATATATCAAGTGCTTCAAAATATGACCGCTTATTTGAATCCAAAATGTTTTTCATCTCTCTTGTAATGTAATATCGGAGATGTTATAAATTTTCACATATGATGAAAAGTTACCGAGAATCTCATTTTGTATAGTTTTTATTCACATGTCATAAAAAAATAGAACAAACTCGAAATAAAATAAAAACCAACTTTATTACCATTCATACATTTTCAATGCAATGTCATTCACCTAAAGAACTAATGATCACTCCTCCATGGAAAGCTCCAATCTATAAAGAAATACATAAATAAATACTTATCACATTTTTCAAGAAGCATGTTTCTACTAAGCACAACAAGAAACACACACAATAATAAAGCACTAATTTCTTCATCTCACTTCCAATCACAACAATAATGACACAGTCGCAATCACTCAATACCAAAACACTTTCTTCTACATGGTAAAGGATTCAAACATCTTTTATCAAATACATTTACTCTTTAATTTGAAATTACAAGTAAAACCTACAAATTACACTCATTCACATAGTATATTAGGGTCCATATTAGAACTCTATTTGTCATACTTAAATTGTTGACACCTTCTATTAAAGAAAATATGTCACATAACTTTAAAATATAAAAATACAATAGAATTCCATTCAGAAACAAAACAGATTTTATAATAGAATATAAGAATACAATATAATTTCATTAATAAACAAAAACACATTTTATAATAAAATATAAGAATACAATAGAATTCCATTAATGGACAAAACACATTTTTTTATAAAAGTTCATAGGAATACACATATTTTTAAATGATCAAAATTAATTTCATTATTAAAAAATTAAAATAACTCTATTTGAAGAGGTTAGAAATTATTTTAAACTAAAAATGCCAACTAAACAAAATCCAAAATATAAAACATCATAAGTATATTCTAGCCGTATTTATAAAACAAAAGGTAAAGATTAATTTATAATTTGATATAAAGAAAATAAGTAGGAATTATTCATATTTGAAAATTATATGTTCACCAACAAGATAGTCCATAAATTAATAACACAAAAATATACAAATAAGTGACTAATGACGATTAAAGGTAAAAAAATTGTAGAGTTATTGAAAAATTTCAGTTTATCCTTTGGGATAAAAAATAAATAAATTCAATGAACAAATACAACTTCTATCAAACCCTAGCAGAAAATTTGAAGAAAAAGTAAAAGGATTAATAGCTTATTTTACTATTTCACCATAATCATTTCGCGAATTTTTCAATTTTTCTTTTGTAATCGATAAAATCCACTCATTATATTATTCCCAGTCAATTTTAAAAAAAGATAATTTCATATACTGTGAATATTAAATATGTTATATATGTTTTAAGACATTAAATATATTTATCTTTTAAAAATATATAGTAGGAAAATATAACCACTCATTTAAATTACCGATTGCTCATTTATATTCACAAAAATTATAATTAGCAGAGCCCTTTGAAACTCATTGTTACATGGAAAAATATATAATAATTTTGTGACAAAATTACATTTAAAACTTTACAGTAAACATACACTCCTATTATTCAATTAATTAAGTATTCATACACAACTTTTTGTCCTTATCAAAGCAAAGATTTAGATCTTGAAATTTTATAAAACGATATATGCACACTAAGATCTAATATAGATATTTCCACGTGGCCAAGTGTTGGGTACATTCATTTTGCCAATAATACATAAACATAGTAGGAAAATTATATGCATTTTTTTAGAGACCACACGTAAGTGAAGCCATGAAAGTGATACAAATTAGAATATAACACAAATAAAATACACTGCGATCATTATTTCTATAAGTATATATCTTCCAAAGTTGCTTGCCCTGTTAATGCTTGTGAATGTAATCACTTTGGTTTATTACCACAATGAGCATTATTATTATCATTATCAATCATCATCACAATCATTTTCTGTGATCCATATAATTAATATTGCCATTGTCTTTGGTCACTAGAGGGTGTGACCCTTCACCAGAATTGATACTTGACCTATTTTATTTTATTTAATTTTTTAATTCCATTGTTAGTTTTGGTGAAACGTTATATTTACACATCAAGAGTCAATGTTTAAAATTTCTCAGTCTATCAAAGAGTAAGAGTAGAAGTGTATCCGAGAGGAAAATAAATGTGTAGAAAAACTATGGGTACTATCGTATTAGTAATAAAAATAATATTGGAACGATAAAATAACATCATTTTACATAAACATGTCAATACTTTGTTATAGAGGGACAAAATATGCAAAGTTGAAAATCACGATAATAAATGTGAAAACAAGATTAAATAATAAAAATATCAAAATAAAAAATATATAGTTAAGTTAATTTTTCTTTTTAAAAGTGAAACTCATGATTAGCTAAAAAGTGTGAAATAAGCTATTTATTTTTTTCCTTTTCGAAAGAAGTTGTTTATTTTTCAGTCAACTATTTTTTTCTTGTCTACCTACTCCCTTGTCTATTTTTTAACAGAAGTTATAAAATAAAAAAAAATTGAAAACAAAACGTGATATATTAATATAGATAAAAAATAGAATTGTTAGAAAAGAAAAATATAAAAATGAGTAGAAAAATAAATGTAGATTTTAATAGGGTACTGCCATAGCTGTCGGTGTCGCAGGTCTGTGTCTGTACATCTGAAACTGTCACGTGGTGCTGGTTTTAGTGGTCTTCTTCTTCAGCTACATATTCTGGAAACAAATCCCAGTCCTGTGTTCAATGTTTTAATACAAGAAAAAAAAATAAGAGAGAAAAAGGTTGCAAAAAATAAAAATAAAGGTTATTGAATTGGAGAAAAAAAATAGAGAGAAAATAAGTTTTACAGAGAAAAAGAAAAATATTATTATTTAATTATTTTTTTCTATTTATTTGGAGAATGTGTTGTTGGTAAGTTGTTTTCTTGATTTTATGTGAGCTCCTGAATACATGCGTAGTTCACATTGTTAGTGTATTATTCAACCATTTCCATCTTTTTCTTCTGTCAAGTACAAACTCATAACTACAGAATTTTTTTCACAAGTTTCATTTGTTATGATGTAGCAAACCTGATCATAGTTGAAGTTGACTATTAATTTCATAAATATTTGCAATATTAAAATATCATTTAAGTTAATTTTCATAGACTAAGTGTAAGTTGTTTTCTCTATAGCTTGAAGTTTAATTTTGATGATTAAATGAATGATGGGTTGTAAGTTTGAGCCTTTGAGAAACCAAGCTAACAAAATATTTGACCAAGTTAAGAATTTAGAAATTGCAAAATGGAAGAATGTACTGAAAGAAGAGTGTTCATAGATTGTGCAAAACAATTGAAGTGGTGAAGGACCTATAATCTTTCAATTTGGTATCTTATTTGTAATCAAATCATACCAATGTGATTAGTTTTCCTACTTTGATTATTAATTGAATTATGGTCAATGTACCCTTTTCTTTAGAATGAATTAGTGTATTCATGCTCAATTCTTTATTTAATCTATCATTATTTTACGCAAATATATTCATAGACAATTTTTACTCAACTAATTAGTCAATGACTTGGTTTGACTTATTATTTGTGATTAATTTTATAACCAATATCTCATCTTAACATATTATAATTCCAATTAGTTTAATACTCAACTAGGTGCTAAAAGTCATAACTTGAAGAAGATAAACCTCACAACACATAATATTGGAGGATTTAAGGCTTAGAAAAAGAAGCTTTCAACATGTTAGGTCAGTTGTCTTTCTAAACAAATATATTATTTGAGTATGGTTTAAAGAGAAGTATACTAAATGAAATGTTGGTTTTATTTTATTTTGACATGTACTTAAAAATTATCACAATCTTGGGATAAGATAGAAATTACTCAATGTGCATGACAATGTAACATGCCAATGTGCCTTTTTATTTTTGTATTTTTTTTTTTTTAGATATTTCTTTGCCGTAAGAAGAAAAGAAAATCGTTATGTTTAAGTTGAGGCGAGTTTGGTGATTTTGAAAATGTTAAACATATTATAAAAATTTAGTATGTGACCTTCAATTTACTTGTGATAGTTTTACACTTATTCATTCCCCTTTGCACTAATATAATATGAAACATATTTTCTTTTTGAATTTATGTATCATATTTATAAGAATAAAAAGGAATTTTAAATTCATCAAACTTAATTTCATTCTTCATTGATTAGTTATTTTTATGAATTATTTTGATAATTGAGTCACATACTTACATTGATCAGTATCTTCCTGATTAGTGATATTACCATATTTCAAATACAATAAAGTGGAAATACTATAACTAAATTTCCATTTACTTTCATTTTTTGCAATCTTGATTATTTTATATTTTCAGGATTTAATCCTCATATTTGAGAAAATGTGTATTGTGATCTAATTTTTAATTTTTGCACATGTTTTATTTAGTTTATTTTGTTCCAATTGAGTTTTATATCTAATATACTCATTTAAGGTACCATAAAAATTGTTTAATGAATTAAATATAAAAATAAAAAAACATGAAAAATTAACTATAAGATAAAATTGCTAATTTTGTAAATAGAAGGATTAAAATAAAAAAACGTATAAAAATTGAAAAAGAACTAAAATTGTAATTTAGCAGTTTCTATATTTTATCTTTTTGTAACACACCTAAAATATAAAGAGATGAATTTCCAATTGAAAGAGGAGAATTGTAGATGAACTTGTACATGAAGAATATTAGTATACCAGTTTTAGAAGTTTTATGCAATATTACCACACTGATTACAACCCATTTTAGTATCTTCTTCAACATGTTAAATAATTTAAACTCACCCACTTTTCATCGGCTGCGTTTGTAGTCCAACGGTTAGGATAATTGCCTTCCAAGCAATAGACCCGGGTTCGACTCCCGGCAAACGCAATTTTTAATCCTCGTTTTCTTCTTTTATGCTCTTTATTTTATTGGACAAAATATTAAACATCTTTCAATTTTTTGTTAATTTTAATGCATTATATAGTTAATTTTGTATATGTTATTTTTTAAACTTTTAAATTTGTCAGATCATTAACAATTTTCAACTAAATTAGTCTTCAATTGCAAGATAAAAAAAATACATATTAAAACAAAGAACTTTGCAAGATTTGAACTTTTTACAATTTAGTAATGGAACTATTTTCAGATTTGATTAAATTTAATTATTATTTATGTAAGACTTAAAAATCTATTTTTTTCAAAGAACCAAATTGCACCGCTTAGTGAAAAATTCAGTTGAATTAATTTTATGAAATGATTTACGTCAATTAATTTTCTAAAACATTTTGGTGGAACCAATTATATAAAATGATTCAGGTCAATTAATTTTCTCATAAAGAAAGTATTTTCATAACTAAATTTGTTAACCAAGACGTCAATAATTAGAGTATTTCCAAATTCATTCCCCCTAAACAACATTTAAAGGTTTGATTGGAACAAAATATGGTCGATAGGAAAAACTTTACGAAAAGGATAATCATTCACACAATCGGTATATATAACGGGTTGATTAAAAAAATTTGCACACCCTTACTGATAGTCTGATTAGTATAGTCTCAGTCTTACTAGTAAAGAGCATAATACATCAGAATAAGACCCTATCTTGGAAATTTTGGTGATACATCGAAACTTCAAGAACAAAAATAATGAAGCTTTTTTTTTTTCTTTTTTTTTTTTTGTCAATAGAAGCCCAAAAATATACATTTTTAAGATGCTTGAACATTTTATAGATCACAATTAAAAAAAAAGTAAAATAAACGGACGGAGTAAAAAGGACCATTTTTCA
>Ga0123340_1000803_pt1 | contig 23502 bp, 5 predicted proteins | sample SirMexnodulemix_FD_89961 | JGI IMG/M metagenome (GOLD analysis project Ga0123340, IMG submission 89961) | Root nodule microbial communities of legume samples collected from Mexico - Siratro Mexico nodule mix | ecosystem: Host-associated > Plants > Roots > Nodule | place: Mexico: Nepantla...
TACTCGTAAATATATTAATTTAACTTCTAAAGATTGTTTTCATTTTTTCTTCTAAAAAATTATAAAAAAAAAAACTTCTTCTAAAGAATACATTAGTCTGATTTTATCCATATAGATAAATAGTATGCAAATAAAGTCTTTGTTAAATATTTTACATTCTTTATCATTTTATAGAAATTATGTTGAAGACATACACTCATTATAATTTTGTTAGTAATTATCATATAAACTATAAAGTGAAAAGTTTAATCTTGACAATTGAATGAAAAAATGAAAATTTGAAAACCAAAAGAAAATGGAAATTGCGTTTGCCGGGAGTCGAACCCGGGTCTATTGCTTGGAAGGCAATTATCCTAACCGTTGGACTACAAACGCTTGTTGATACTTCTATCACTTTTTTGATATATATCTAATATCTTCTCTTATTTGGTGCCTTCAAATGTGTATATGGTTGCGTCTCTACACTGCCATTTCTGAATTGGAGGGTAGAGGCATGGAGGGAATTGCTGTGAGGAGTATGATAGCTTCAGCTTCAACATCTCACTCTCATCATTTCCAAAGGAAAACAATCATACAACTATCACCTTCTTCAACAACAACGCTTCTCACCAAAAACAGATGCTTAAGTTTTTCTGTTCGGGCCAAACTGTCTTCTACTGATTTTCAAGGTACCCACATAACGGTTTCTGGAGAATTTTACTAAAAATCTGAACTTTTATCTCTAGGCTTCATGCCACTGAATTTCAATTTTGAGGGGTTGGGGATTTATACGGGAATGGATGATATCATCTCTACCTCTCTGTTCATAACTTGTAACTTGTAACAAATCTTAATAGCGCCTTGTCAACCACTATCTTTACAAGTTTATGGTCCTCTCACATGATGATTCACTGCAGTGGATGAAGGCAATGATTTTACTTATAGAATATTGACTTAACGTTTTGAGTAATTCTCTTGTTGTTATTATATATTTGTATATTAATGAAATTTTAAAGGGATTTTATAAGAATCATTACAGTTATCGTGCATCAACTATTTTTTCTTTTATCGTAATCCAATCTATATATTAATTCTTGATTATATAACTATTAACTATTTTTGCTTTCAAGTTAGGGGAGTCAAATAATATCTGAGGAGAAACAAAGTACTGATAGATTTATGTTGTTGTTTAATTGCAAATCATTATATATGTAAGTTTATTGACTTTTATAATAACTACTTTAAAAATAGTATTAACCATAATTTGTGATTGGATAGTAGTATAAAATCTCAGTGCATAACCACTGATCTCATAGTTTTTTTATGTAATTTTGTCTTACAAAAAAGCTCATTTTGAGGATTTATCCATTTATAAATCTTGTCAAGACTGATACGGTTTACTCTTTAGATAGATTTGCTTTTGTCGTCACATTTTTCAACTAATCTATGATCTTAATCGATTATTCTGTAGTCACATCATTTGCTTTAGTAGGTAAAGTATTAGTCAAATCCTTTACATTTTAATGCTGCAATTATGTTTGCAACTTGCAAGATATTTCTTTAATTGAAAAGCAGACCTGAGTGATTTCTGTTCTCTTAACATACAATGGTATTTATTCCTATTTTGTGACCAAACGGGGTAAGGGAAGGGTTATGATCTATTAACACATCTTTTAATAATGAATACCTTTTCTTGGTATACCATTTCAATGAAAAACTATTAGAGTAGACATTTGGTCAATAATGTTATAAAGAAGAGATTATTTTATTCATCAATCTGTGATATGTCACAGATTTTCGGAGGTATGCGAGGCCTTCACATCTTTTGCCAGCCTCTGAAGTGAAAGTGTACACAAATACATCAGCAGAAAACATTTCATCATCTCTGAAGGAGGATGGATCCAAATCTTTATTTAGGGTCAACTTATGTACAAGCAGCTTATATGGCTCAAGTATCAGTGACTTGAATGCTGGAATTCTCCTTTGCTTGATAGATGAAAATGGAAATTCCATATTGCAAAGAATCCCTGTGAGTTTGATGAATGATCATTCTACAGAATCAGGGGATATGACTAATATTGACGTGCTTCATTTCCAAAGAGGTTCTGTAGATGAATTCATTTTTGAGGGTCCGAAAATTGCAAGACTCGAGGCTCTCTGGGTTAGTGTTGAATCAGGTATATTATTGTTGTTGATATGTTTTGGAATGATTCAAAGCTTCTGTAGACATCATTCCTGACCTACAATTTTAAAGTGCTCTTGATTAACACTCTTGTTTGTCAACAAGATAAATACTAGCAACAAAACTAGTTTCAATACACTCTCAAATATTAGATGAAATTTGTTTGAATTCACAAAATTTTGTCGGTCTCATTATTTAACGAGTCTTACTTCTGATTTTATAGATTTTAATAAATTTTAACTGATAGGATAGAGGATGTTGGAAATTGTGAAAGAATGATTTGCTTGGTAGCACTTCTCATGCACACAAATCTGTTTTTATGTACTGAGCAAAACATCCCTTGTGTATTTGCTAGGAAGCCAGTGTACTACTATTTTCTTCTAACATCTTAGCTCAAATTCGAGTTTTAAAAGCATTATACAACCAATATATGCTCTTTTGTGAAACATGAAGAAATAATTGGTGGTACAATTATGAGTTCATACCATATTGGCCTGTCTGTTTAAACCAAGGCTTTCTTACAACACCCTTCTTCTGTCTCTAAGGTCAGGTCAGTGGCGCCTAGGAAGTGTATCCTTAATGGTTATTAGCTGTGAAGAGCAAACATCTGGGTTGGAAGATGGGGTACAAAGGTACAGTGGCTTCCAGTATGACTTTCAGATTGATGATGTGTTGCTTGGGGAGGGAACTGATCTGTCCATGTTGGAATTAAGACCTACCCTTGTTACTGGGCTGGAAGGGAATGATCTTACCAGCATCTTCAACAAAGGACTTAATGACCATACCTTGCTCTCAAATCCTAAGATCTCAAAGGAAGATAGCATGAGGGAATATGCAGATTTGAAGTTCTCATTGTTATTTTATGATGCTATGCTGACACTTTTTGGTACATCTGTGGCTTCCTTCTCAGCCGGGGAAAATGCTGGAATTGACTTCTTGATTGGTGGGATTGGAGGCTTCTTGTATCTGCTACTGTTGCAGAGATCCGTGGATGAATTGCCAGCTTCAGAACTAATCAGCAGTGACAAGGGTAGAACTGATGCATTGTTGAGGGGAGTTAAGGGTCCAATAGCAAGTGTGGCTTTGGCTCTAGGTTTGGCTGTAATTGCATCAAGGTATAGCTCTGGAGATCTTCAAATCATGCTAACACCAAAAGATCTCATAGTTGGAATGATGGGATTTCTTGTATGTAAAGTTTCTGTGTTGTTGGCTGCATTTAAGCCTATAGCACTTGGTCCAAAGTTACCAACTGATGTGTAACATTGTACGTTTGTCTCTTGTGAAGTGGTTTAATTTTTAAACCGATTGTATCATCAATACAATGATCCATATTAATTGTATAGTGCTGATTATAAATGTTAAGACTCAATTTCATATAGAGGATAGATGGATTCCTCCTATTTTCTATTTCCTATTTCCCTCTTACCAAACAACGCATAAAGGAATGAAAGGGGAAATGAGATTTTCGGAAAAGTTCTCCCATTCCTTTTCATTACAATTTTTCTCTCCCATTTCTTCAATTAAAAAACCCAGTTAATTTTCAGTTTCAAATGCCGATAATGTTTAAGGAAACATGTTCAACATGGGAACATTAGAACACTTGAAAATTTTTAAAAATTAATAAATATAGCATGAAAGCATGAATTCCAAGTTAGAATAAAGCCATTACTATTATTTTTGTAAGCATGAAGTTGTTTCTAGTTGTTGTAAGCACAACAAAACCAGTACTATTATTTTTCTAATTATTATAATATCTAGCGTATGTAAATATATTGATACATATCAAGATACCATATTCATAATTTAGGGTTTATTAGACATATTGTCGTTGTAATTTTACGTTATTAACTAATCCAAATTAATCTTGGAATGACATATTTATTATCAAAGTCAACAAAATTACCCTACAAAAAGATACATGATTGTATGAAAATATAAAATAGCTCTTATTATATACTAAGTGCATTTTAGTCTTTTTGCTGGTAATGTGAGGTGCAGGAAGAAAAACCTATAATAAACCATCTATTTGGGCCTTAAAAGGCCCATTTATCATTGCCCACGGGTTCACTTAGACCTTGTAGGCGGACTGCTTCTTCTTGCACCTCCATAGCGTCTTCCTGCACCTCCATAATTTTTGAAATTTTGAATTTAGAAATAATGAAATGACAAAAATATCCTTCCTGTTACAAAAGTAGGGTTCTCGCACTTGAAGATTTGAAAGGAAGGAAGGTTACGCGCAACAGCGGTGGAGGAATTTGTAGTTGTTGTTGGAGCGGCGGTGGTTGAGACACTTTTGCAAGTTGCGCAAGTACACCTCCAAATTGAAAGACTTGCGATTTCTACAAGTGACAAGTCATTCGAAAGTTCAATTCACTTGCGGTTTCCATAACCCGCAACTCCAATTTTCAATGAAAACGAATAACACCTCCAAACGGCAGGAGGTGCAGTGTGCTTGGTTACCAAAGATGCACGACATACAGGATGTGCAAGAGGTGGACGAGATGTAGGACGAAGGTGGGAGGTGGGTTCGAAAGTGCAGGATTTCAATTTAATGGGGTGAAGGGTAGAATGGGTTTAAAATAAAATTATAAAGGGTGAAATCGTATTTTCCACTTTACTATGGAGGTGGAAGGTGCAGAAAAAAGCAGTCTTGTAGGCGATGTCCCAAAATAAATCTAACTACATGGTTGGCCTAAGAGTGATTGGATGGGTTAGTGGGAGGTATTAGGAACCAAAACTTTTGGTGTGAAATGGTTTTACATTGGTAAAAACCAAATGGCATAGAAAAAAAATAGAAAATGACCATGCTTTGTAACCCGTGACTTCAGAGGATTAATAGAAGGTGAATATGTGTCAACGAGGATTGTGGATGGACAGAAAAATGGAATGTTGGGATTCAGTTAGGGATGTGGCATGATGTTTGACATGGAGACATGCAGTGCAAGTAATCTCGTACTACAATATTACCCTATCGAAGAAAATGACCTTCGATCAGCAGCTTTTTGCTTCCACCCACCTCAACCTATCTCTCCAACAATTAAAAAAATTGACTAGCCACTTGTGTTGTGAGAAATCCTTTCCGAAGATAAACAATAAAAATGAGGATATATTTATCTACGAAATACGGCATTTGAATTACTAATAGAAGATCATGTTTTAAGATAAATAATTTTATTAAGTCATACGGTAGTTAGAGAAGCTAATTGTTTATTTTCCACTCCGGTTACACGAGTATTAGTATCACAATCATCATGAAAATCAACTTACACTCATCATAGATGCGTTCCACTCACTCTTTTAATTAAAACTCATTTCGTGTAAAAACAAGACTACCTATTATAATATAATTCTCACAAGGCGGGTAAAGAATCACAAAACACTCATTAAAAGATATGTTAAAGCATTGTCCATCTACAGAAACCCACCCCCATTAATAATCCTAAATAGAGAAAAGAAAGGCCGTGAGTTGTAAATAAATAGATAAGGAAAATTGAAAAAAAAAAAATTAAAATTGATACATTGCAAGCTGGAATGATACACATGCCCACAATAGCATCGTCTACTGCTCAGCTTCCTCTTGGAAAGATTCAGTTATAATTCAACTAAATAACACATCCAGCGAAGCCTAACTTCGAAAATATAAGTATCAATATGCTTCATGGCTCTGATTTGGACGAGTAGATGAGCTTGCAGATTACTGCAGGGCATTAGTTGCTGTGCTGGTAACAGCAAGCAACTCAACCAAAGTAGTATCATAGGAAGTAATCAGGCGTTCTCCTGGTTACATCTGGCTCTCCCCTCCTTGGAGCCGGTTCAAACTGAGATTACAAAGATAACTAAGTATAGATCCAACATATTGCTTAATGCAAAGCCAGCTAAACAATAATTGGAACACCTAATAAAAAAAAAACGAAAAGCTCAACCTGAATGAATGTGTGTCCTTTGCAGTCATCAACCTCGAGAATTGATGCCATGTTCCCACAACGATAACAATAGTTAGGTGCACTAAATATAGTAACCACCTTTTGATCCTGTAACAAGGGACTATTAATCCATTTACCACAACGAATGAATATAAAAACAAACTAAATGATATGAAGTATTTACATGACCCCAGTTATATCCTTCCATAACCAGCTGGTGAGCTCTAGCAATCAGCTTCAAGTTGTTGGTATGATTAAATTGCTCAGATATGTCCTACACAACAGCAATTTGCATAAGCAGTAAAAAAAGGTAATGGTGACAGATGAAAATAGTACAATCTTGTTAGATGAAAAACTGGATTACCTGCCCAAAGGTATATCCAGCACCTCTAGGAGAGATGCCCCAACCACAACGATCATCCGGATCGGACCATAGAAGATCACACATGGGTCCCTCATGAGGAACTTCTTGTACGCGATCAAAATTACGTATGTTGTCGAGGGTTTCAATAGAAGGAGACAATCCACCATGAAGACAAAATATTTCAGATTCAACCTACGAAAGTTAACGTATCACTTCAGCACCATTCAATTATTTAAAAACTGGAATCCATTGAAATATGTGAACTGAAATTGATTGAGCAGCATATCATGAAGATTACGAAAATGTAATAAGAGTTAGCTTCAGGAGCATATTTTTTAAGAAATAGATTAAGAAACACAGCTTAAAAAGAAGCATACTGAATTCAGAGTACCAAGAACAAAAAGCACACACAACTAGAAAGGTTGTTAAAATCAAAATCGTACTAAGGAACAGGAAGGGAAGGGGGCAAAATATCACAAATCGTGACATTGTAAAAAGGATAGTAAGATCCTACAAAATTTCATAGTATGTCTATAATGCATATAAATTCATGTTTTTGTAATTAAATTACCAATATAAGCTACTTTAATATTTGATAGAAATGGTAAAAATATAAGATGCTGACGGAGAGGGAACATAAAATTCAGTCCATAGATTCATATAAATTCATATTTTTGTCAATATATTACTACTATCTCAATCTACTTTTATATTTTGATAGTTATAATAAAAAATATAAGATGCTGAAGGAGACGGAACATAAATTCAGCCAAAGATCCAAGAGCGGTTTTATTTTAAATAAAAGGCCCAACAGCCCATTTCTTAGGTTTCAGAAACAAAAAAAAAGACAAAAGCTTCTTCTGCCAGCCCTTGCTTCCACACAGAAAGCAGAGCACAAATAGATCAGGATGATGCTTCAGTCAGCTAGATCACAAATACCAAAGTGACTTCGGAAAAAGAACATACAGGACTAGAAGACTGAGTTCAAACGAGATCAAAAGGTTAGAAAGTTGGATTCAATTGGTGTCATATGAGATAAGGCTTAAAAGAAATGGGTTACAACTAGACCTAGAATCTCAGTCAGTGACATTCAGTTTTTTCTTTGACCAGCTAACACGTGGTTCCTGGTGGGTGAGAGGAAAATTGAGGGACAGTGAGATCATCCGCTCCAGCAGATTACAATATCCAGCAAGGTGATCCCAACCAATCCCATATGACACAATCTTACACATGGCCAGCCTGCTAAGGGTGCCGTCAACCATTGAAACAAACAAACTACCATAGGCCTGGGAATAATAACAATCTAACAATATATCCCACTGTACTTTCCAAAATTATGAAATGGAGGTATACTAACCAATGCTGTTAATGGAAAGTAGTCAAACAAATCGGTAAAGATCTTCCAAACATTAGCAGTACCATACCTGTAAGTCAAATAAAAACATTCAATACAGGATTACGCAGCTTCAAATATGCAGGTTATAAAAGGAAATAAAAAAAAAAATATAAAGGATTAAAAATGAAGAAAAAAACAAATGCTATATGAATTTAATCATACCAAAAGAGAACAAAAACACACCAGCAAAAGACCTAGGTTAGCAACATGGTTGTAATCTTAATTAAATCACATCAACCAATGAAGATGCAGATAAAAGGCCTAGCAATTTAATTGTTTACTTCAGGAATTCCATGTTGCATGTACGTGACCCACATATCATATCTCAAAGCTTAAAAATCTGAATTAACCCTAAGTTAACTGCCAGTGAAAATCTTAATTACAAGAGTGATACTGAAAGTTTATCAAAGTACAAGTCTCTGTTACCCATTGGAGAGGCAAATAATACTGTTTTTTTTAATCGATGTCACCTACTTGGATAAACGCTGTTGTTGTAATTGTTGCTATCATCAATTGGGGAATAAAAAAATAACTCCCTAATAATATGCCAAAAAGTGAGATTTTATACAACAGCTCTACAAAGGGAAAAAACAATAAGATGAATACCATTTTCATAATCATTTTTAGCTCACCTCAGTGACACGTCCCAAAAAAAGTAAAAACTAAATCCAATGACAGATAACAGGAAAGGAATACACGTTGATTACAGTGCTAATAAGCAATAAAATATTTAAAAAAGTCGTCTAAAATAAGAAAAAAAAATGAACCCACACAAATGTCATCTTAAATAAAAGCACCCTATAAATAATGAATTATCAGGTACTCACTTCCGCAGGCACTCATCATAAAACCCATAAACCTGAGTAATCTGCAACAAAAAGCTAAGATCAGCCATTACCGTTCAAAGCTAAAAACATACAAAAAACTGAACAAACAATTAAATCGATGCTGTACACAGTACTATAGTAAGTTGCTTAAAAGAAGTTCTAACTCTAACTACTTTCTGAATGTACTGGTATCGTTTTTTAGGAAAAGCTTATTTTGGTTCATGAGATACTAAATACTTTCCTCAAGATGGAGGCATGAAAGCATTTTATTCGCAGCAATATGAACTTACAGTAGTGTATTGACAGATAAAATCTGTCAGGAACTAAATTGTTACTGACTATGCCTCCAAGGACCAATATAGGGTTTTTAATCTAATCTGTAATTCACTACTCTCGCAAAAGGTCACGTGACTTTAAAACAACAAACCTGGCGACTTTCATGATTTCCCCTCAGAATGGTGATACGTTGGCGATAACGCACTTTAAGGGCAACCAAAAGCTGCAATATTATTTTGGAATTAGCACCAACAATGTTACAAAATAAGCACCATATGGAAGCAAATTCAACACCATCTTTAATAAGCAATTAAAAAATATTATAGTTCGTAAGAAGTGGATTTTAAGCCTAATTTAATTGCACATGACTTATAATGTGAGGTTTGCACTCACTTCTATACTATACTTTGGTCACACATCCCAAACATGAAAATAGATATTCATGACTGGTCTGATAATGACCCAATAATAGATGACACAATAAGCCCAACAAACCTCGTTACGATAAACTTTGATACCATCTAGAAAGTAGACTTCAAATCTAACTCAATCTCACAAAAATTGGCTTGTAAGGTACTATTTGCACCCAATTATATAAGTTAGTCATATCTCTAGTTAATGTGGGATTTTCACTCTAGAAAAAAAAAGTTTCCAGATTAAAAACAACTGCTGATGAACTAAATAATTATCTACTCCTCTAAGCATATATCAAATAACAAATACAAATAAAGTTTGGTCACTTAGCCAAAGACCAATGACATTTCACTAAAACATCCTAATCAAATAATTACATGACTTACGAAAAGTAAATAACAACAAAATAAAATATTTCATAATGGAATTGAACTCTCGAAAAATAATAAAGTACAATAGCTCATATTTACCGTAACAGTTTCAACAGAATAATAGCCACGGTCCACATAATCTCCCATAAACAAGTAATTTGTATCTGGACACTACCAACAAAAAATAGTGACTACAAATCAGTATGTTATTAATAAATTTCATATTTCAACTAGAAGCAAGAAATATATACAAATCTGCAAAGGGGAGAGGTTAAAAATAATGATTCAGAGAAGAAAAAAATAAACACAACACATTATTTAGCTTGTTTTCAAATTTGAAATAAGATAGTGAGAAGCTAAGTAATAAAAATTATTTAGCTTGCTTCTCAATTAAAAACAAAACTTTTGGGCAACTGTATTAGAAATTAAGAATCAGATCAAACTGCACCTAGTGTCACGGACAAAAAATATTAAAAACACAGTCATGCTTTTCTGAATAATATACCAAGAAAAGAAAACTTCCCAGAGTAAATAACTTTGAACATGGGCGTTCATGACTTTTCCATTCCAGTATATCACTATTACCAACACAAATCCAAGTACAATAATTACTCCCTATGTACATATATACAAATTTAAGTGTGCGTGTAGTAATTTTTAGACAAGGAGAAACTCAAAAAGAAAATTTTCTATTGTATTGCTGGCAACTGGAAGGACTACACTGTTGTGGAAATTTAATTGGGAAGAGTGTTTTACTGTGGCATAAGAAACAAACCAAACCTAATTTCACAGTACAGCACGAAAGCCACAAAGAATTTCCCGATTTCCAAGTACTATTTATCCGAAACATATAAATAAAATCTACTTAATCAAGTCGTCATAAATTTAATAGATAAACATTGAATATAAAATCAACTATCATAAAAAAATACCTTCCCTCCAATGCGAAAAAGCTCTGCAAGATCATGGAATTGCCCATGAATATCACCACAAATTGTAACAGGACTTTTCTCAGGCTGCAATTATAGGTGAATGAAAAATCCTTTTAGTTTTTTTCATTTATTCAAAATCATCGGGAGTTAAAGTCCTACATAGAAACTCATACAACAAAGTAGAAAACCATCATAAAGAGTGCCTAATAAGAACTAACAGATAACAGTCACAAAATGAAAGGAAAAGGGGCATAAAGACAATGTTGGTTCAATAAACTAATTCAAAGAAAAATTCCTAAACTGAAAAGCAGAAACATATAAACTAAACATGCTGACATAAATCATAAAAAATAGGCAGACCTGGACATTGCTCTCTTCCATCAAAATCTCTTTTGCCTTATCGCACAAGACCCTTACCTGCATACACACGTGCCACATGAAATCAAAGTTGGATCACTAAATAGAAAAAGAATCATAACACTCTCAATGAAAAGGCTATTTACAGAGATTAGACTAAAATCAAACAAGCAATGGAATAAAATAGAAAAACTGTAATATTTTTAATGGATTATTCTAAGCCATGGAAATCAACACAGTTGGCCATAAATCATGGGCGAGAAACTTCGAACATAGCTTGTTACATTTGGTTATGTTTGGTTCTCTTTTAACAAAAACAATTTGCTTTCTGCATCTTTCGGTTTCCTATTATGAAAGCAAATCAACCTAACTCAAATATTCAATCAAGATCGCATGCATTCCCTTCTTTAGATTGAAATGAAAACATAGGTGGATGTGTGGAATCGGAGTGTTTGCCATATACAAATTGCATGATTTTTCTGTCAGAATCTTGTCATAGCCAAAATGCTGTTAATTGGGCCACAACTAGAAAAAGGTGAAGTTGGATCATTATTTCAAAACAAAACAAACTGGTTGGGAGTGATTGCTTAGGTTTAGTTGACCAATTGGAACCAAATTGATTTGTTCCCAAATAAGAAAAATTAATTGGTTCAGTTTGGAGGACATTTTTCATCATGTTTGAATCGTGGCTTCTTGAGGTGTGAATGAATTTGTCGGTGAATGGATACAACTTCATCCATGATTTGTGAGAAGGCAAAAACACATCACAACAGATAAAGTGGTCAGAGGATCCTCTAACCCCACATCACCACAATAGATGGTTGTTGCTAGTAACTTTGCCAAAGAGGAAAATAGTTCTGAACCCACAAACTGCTATGTAGCCCTTTCTTCTAATTCCCTAAATCCCACCCATCAACATACTTATTGTTGTAGCTGTAGCCATGGATAACATTCCCAAATGCTCTGCCTAAATTTTTTCAAAATACAATCCCAACTACCCAAAGACAAAATGGAAAACTAACTTCTCATTTAGGACAGAGTTATCATAATCCGTAAACACAACTCCACAAATCAGCAAACTACAAACAAATCCAACCACCCTAACTAATTGTGATGAAAATAAATCTTGTATTCTCTACTTCTTTCGAACTCAAGATTCAAATCACTGTTCTTAACTTGAGTTAATAGGAAGTATTCATTCAATAGCATGTATTCCTCTCCCTATGGTATGAAACCGAAACCAGCCAGCCCGCTTATCGTACAAGTAATATATATTAAATCATAAAATTCTTATAATCACCCCATACACAAGCATGTAGAAAGATATGTTTCCTCAATTTCAAATAATCATAAGCCAATGCTAACAATGCAGAAATCACAAGATTAATTGTCACCAATTGATTTAGGTCTAAAACTGACAAACCACAATAAAATGATATGCTCGAGATAAATCAAGAACTTATAATCACTAGCAGAAATTCTACAAATCTAAGTAGTTCTCAAACAAAAGGTGCATTCCAAATACCATTACAATTCAATAAGAAACCAGATTTCACGAAAAAAATAACCGGTTCAAATCTTTCTACGGATCGATAAGCAAGAAACAATTCCAGCAAAAGAGACCAAAGCGATGAGAAACTAGAAGAAAATTCTCCGATCCGCACGTCGCATTTGCTAAAAGAAAAAGGAGTAGAAAGCAGGGAAGATAAACTGTTCGAACGTTACCTCTTGCTCGGACAAGGGTTTGCACTGCATAAGCTGAGAAATCTGTTCATCGAGGTTTCCATGTGAATTCGAAGGCACCGAATCCATGCTCTAGTGCTCCACCTCCTAGCCTTGTCTCGCTGAGGTCCTTTGATGAATATCCTCTCACCGAATCGATGGAAACCCTAGATCTCACTAGGAAAACCCCTTTCGCCTTTTCTGTTTGTGTTTGTTGTTTCTGGTTTAGAGAGAGAGAGAGAGGTGAAGGGTGGTGGTGGTGAAGAAACCAAAGCGTTGGAGGCTTCCCTATGCTCGTTTTGTTGGATGACCACTCCTTTTTTTGGGGGCAAAACTGAAATTACAGATAATTAAGACTTCACATTTAGATTTTAAATATTGCAAAGTTCTTCCAATTAAAATGCACCAACTTTTAGGTGGAGCATTTCATACTTTCTGTTGTTTAACTAAATTTTGGATTTTTAGAATGTTACCACATAATAATGTCATATAAATGTCCATGATAAGTAGAATTTTAATGTATGGATCATATCTTAACAAACAAATATGCAGACTATAATTTGAGTTTATAATAAGTTATGTTTAATTATTTTTAAATTGGAAAAATTATCAATGTAAGATAAAACAAAGTCAATTAAACGGCTCACAAAATTAAAAGACTTAAATATATAAGTAAATGTAAATTAAGGATAATTTGGTATGTTTGAGTTGGAATTTGTTTTTTTGGCTAACTATATGGGTAGTGTACAAAATACCTAACATGAATTGAGGTTGTCTGAAACTAAGTTTAATTTTAGGATGAAGGATACACCATAGTCTCTTAGCACTGGATCAATCTAAAGGTCAATTTATTTTCCTAGTTGGGACAGTGTTCCACAATATTATTTGTTTATAGACTGTTATAGATTAACAGAAATACAAGAATTTATTACACCTCTGTGTTCATATTAGTTTTATATTATATTTTTTATAATTTTATTATAAATATATATATATATATATTATTTTTATTTTATTTAATTTTATTTATTATATGAAAAAATTAATCAAATCTATCATTTATTACATATTTATTAAAATTATTTTGTAATAAAAAATTTAATTATATAGAATCAAAACCTTCTAAAACACTTAGAGATAGGACGTAAACAAAAAAATTGGAGTCACTTCCCCTTATATTCTACTATTACTAGTGATTATGTTAAAAATTCACTACCTTAATATATTAAATATCTATCCCAAATTAAATTTGTTGAAAATATTCAGTCACCTATTATCAAACTCTATATCCTCACACACACAATATTCTCAATATGGAAAAGTGTATTGGGAATTCATACAACATATAAGTGGAAGTAGATCTCATATAAATGAATCTGATTCAGGGGATTTTGTTTTAAATTATAAAATTTAGATATAAAATATTATCAACTCATTTTGATCAATTATAAATTTGATTAAAGAAACAGTCCAATTTAACCCATTCAATAGAAATTCAATTCATCTGTTACCAATTTTTATGGTAAAAATTCATCCATAAAAATACTTTCAAAAATATTTTTTCTAAATTTCAAAAGAAAAATCTAACAGAATTATTAGAAAATTTTTGAAAATTTTCAAAATGAAAAATTTAAGGCAGATCTAATCAAGAAAAAAAAATTGGTTGAATCAATGCAAATCCAATAAGTTTTGAAAAGATTATTTATTGAATTTTGAGAAACAATTGATAAATCATTAACCATCTATAAAATTAAATTGATAAATTTAAATATATACAAAATCTGTTTATAATGGATGAATTAGATAGACTTATATATGAGAACACATGAATTATTTTATCACCATTACCAATCAATTTTATAGGTAAGATTCCATCATACCTCCCCATTAAACATTAAATACACAAAGATGATTAGAAAAGTTAAAAAATTCCATCAAATCAGATAATTAGCTTGTGAGTTTAAAGACAAATTGTCACCTCAACTCCAATTTCTTATATTGGTTCTTAAAATAAGAATTTTATCTTTATTTTAAAAAATTACATTAAATAAAACATGAATTAGATGTAAGAAGAGCAAGGTTAAAAAAAACAGCACATTATCCATCTTGTACCTATTGGATATCCGCAAACAAATAGTTGTGAATTTTTTAATACTCACAAATATCCATGAAAATTCAAAATTATTTTTTTTATTTTTTAATTTTAAATAAAACTAATTAAAAACAAGTCTTTAAAATATAAACTCAAATTAAAATAATTATTTTTAAAGTACACTTCAAACACATTACACAATAAAATAATAATAATATAAATAAATGATTCTTTCTAAAAAATAAACTTAGATGAGTTGCAACAAAATCTTAAAAGTTAATTTTATTAATAATCTTAATTTTATAAATCTAAATAAAAAATGTAAATATATGAAATCAAGTTCTAAATAATTTTTTAATTATTAATATTTCTCTCACCAATAACTTATTTAAAAATATTTAAATAAAATTCATTAAAAATGAAAAAAAGATAACAAATTTGTCATTCAGAACCAATTCTTGTACAAAAGCTCTAAAATATTGTTTATGTCTGAAAAAAACAAGTGAGAAAGGAGAGAGACACACATTGAAAGTATAATAATTATGGGACCCACATTAAAAATATGAGTGAAGAATTCAAACCAAAATTTAGAAGTAGAGAAAAAAAAAATATTAAAGGTTCTTAAATTATGTGACATTAGTGAAACCACATTACCAAAAAGGAGTTCTACCAGTGTACATGGCCTTCAGATCACTTGCCATGTGCTGCACTATATTTCCATATTATCCCTTCTTACCTCTCCCTCTCTCTTGAAAGGCCTAATTGGAGCCTTCCATTGGACCTAAAATAATTTCCCTGGACCTGCTTCCATGCCTAAAGCGAGTTTGTATGTTGCAAGAACAACAATCACACGTGGTTGTGCCAATGTACCTACTAAAGTACATCTTACCCACTACCTATTCAGCTAACATTAACTTGCTGTCACGAGAGAGAACTCATTATTCTCTGCATGATTGGCTATTTTGCAAAAGGGGAACCCCACCCACGAAGAATCCTAAACGCTCCAAGGCCTTCTGCAGCAGGAAACGTCAAAGTATACATACCAGCAATAACTTTCACACAGAAGAGGCAAGCAAGGCAAAAACAAGTTTAGAATAATAACTTCGATTATTTGAATTTTGAGATATTGACAGTCAATAAAGTTGTCTGAAAGTATACCATTGAACATCAATGTTTCCTATCAACTACATCAACTTTTCCCTTGCCTCGAGAGCAATAATAATCTATATCTAGAATGACCAATCATATAAAACTACCCATAAAGAATAATTACTGTTAAACCTGCATACATGTCCCACTGCTTGATTTAGTAAGGAAGAGCCTGGTTAAACAAAATTCCAATCTCCTCGTGGATATGATGTTCGTTTTTAATTTAATGACCATGACATAAATGAACAATATCCCTATGAGCAGTCTTGATTCAATCCATTTGGTAGCCAAGATACACCTGCATAAAAGATTCTTGTGAGGATTTCCCCAATTTTGCTTCATAACACGGTTAACGAAAATATCAATGGTGAAATATGATATACAGTTAAGAAAACATCACAATAATCCACATTATCATCATATTGATATTCTAAGATGACAAACAAATGCGCTTGCACAAGTCCTTATATTACATAAAAAAAATAGACAGACAGGTTTGATCCGCTACAGGTTAAAGTAAAACAACATGGAGTAGTCAAGCATTAGCCCGGGATTTAAATGATGTCCAGGACAAGGCTGAATGATTATTCCATGTCCAATGGCCAAATGAAGTGTTTTGCACATGGGATTCAAGGATTTAATTTCGTTTATTTTCCCTAAAATGTAGTGTTCTACATCAGAGACAAAAATTGTAGGGTGAACGGACCCACCATCACCCATGCAACAGTCCACCAGCTATACATAGAAACTATTAGTATACTTCTATCTTAAATCATAATGTTGCATATTCTCAAGAAAAAAGGGAAGGATCAACAATTAAGAGTAAATACTTTACATTTGTTTAAGTTAATTAATATGGCCTCAGCTGCACTTTTAATAGTAAACCCAAATATAAATTGCAATTGCAACTCGCGGATGTGAAAATTAAAATTTAATTTGATCTATTTTAGAAAGCAACGTTAGAAGAAGGATATATTAACAACATCAATTGGAGATGTACCTGTCTTAACTCTCTGGTTTTACCAAAGCATACTGAGTATTGTCATCTTACCAATTTAGTCAGCTGAGAAAAAGTATAACTACAATAAACTTCCTCTAGGCTGAAGTTTTACTGGCAGATTTCATAGTGTAGTTGGACATGGTACATACTCTAGAAACTAAAAACACAATACATTGAACAACAACCATGGGGTGTATGAGCAGAGAGAGTGGGTATGTGCAGAGAAGGTGCATAGGTTTCGTGTAAGTTGAGCTTAAGTACACCGGCAGTAAAAAAATATGCTTACCCAAAAATACAGTCATTTCAGTTCCTATATATTTATTAGCAACCAACAAATAACAAAAGAAAAACATTAATAAGAGGCAAGCAGTACCTAAATTCATGTTCACCAATAATCCCGGCAGGAGCATAGCCCATCTTTAAAATGGTGGAACCTTTTTGCATCTCGAATAATGAGTTCTCTACCTACAAGCTTAGAAATAATCTTCAGTGCTGTGTGGCAATCACCACAAACACGGAGGTTCTTAATAACCCTAATCGGAGAGCGAGCAGAGCTGCTGAGGAGACCATAAGCAACAGCAAGCCTCTCACTGTGGGCAAGAAGAGCTTCTTCTTTGCCTTCCTGGTCTATGTCATGCAACACAAATTTTGTTTCCGGAATATAGCCAGCTTCTTTCATTTGTGACTTTAGACCCCTCAGCAAGGCATATATCTTATCATTTTCAGGATGAGATGTATCTCCTGCTCGATATTCATGGACACGACTCCTTACTTCAAGAAGATTTTTGCTTGCTAACCTCTTTTCTTTCTCTTTTGTCAAGTTTGAGGCTTTTACAGGTACAAGGCCAGCCTTTGACTGATCACTTAAACGAGATGGATCTAGCTGCTCAAGTAGCTCAGCACAGCGATCCCCCAGGCCAGTGTTCCCATGAACTCTACAGAGATTCATCAAAGTCTCCCATATATCAGCACTTGGTTCCATTTTCATCTTCTCAATGAACTCAAAGGCTTCATCCAGATGCCCAATGCTGCCAATCATGTCTACTACACTGACAAAATGAGCCATCGATGGTATAATGCCATAATCTCTGCTCATGGATTCAAAGTGCAGCATTCCCTCATCAATATCTCCCAGCACACTACATGCAGATAGAACTCCGATGAACATCTGCCCATCAGGTTTAAGTCCCAAGTTTTTAAATTGAGTAAATAGATCAATTGAATCTTCTGCAAACCCATTCTTTGCAAGCTGTGTTATCATAGTATCCCAAGTAGTCAAATTGCGCTCTGGCATATTGTTGAAAATGTTGACAGCATCATCTACAGAACCACATTCTAAATACATCTCTAATATTCTATTATAAGTGCTGACTTGGAGAGGTGACAGATGTTGTAAAGCATGTCTGTGTACAATTTTCGCCTCTTCAAGAGATTTAGTCTCCCCACATTGGTGCATTAATTGCAAACAGCGAGGCAAATCCACAGGAATAAGTTGTTTTTCCAGTAATTCCAAAACCTCAACTGCTTCCTTCACTTTACCCTCTGCACAGAAACTATCAAGTTCCTCAAGTGTACCTCTATATGGACTATCGTTAGATGCCTCAGTTGATTCACCATCAGGATTTGCATTAGTCGATAGATGAGAGCCAATCACTGATCTCTGTGCAATATTAAAGTTTGGAGAATATTGACCATCTTTTAGACTCTGCTGAATTTGTCTAGAACCTGAGTACTGTTGGTGCATTTCATTACCCCCTTTGTATTGAACAGTTGATGGCCACTGAAAACAATCAATGTTTTGATTTAAGCCCCCTCTAAGATTTCCCTGTGATTCTAAAGGCCCAGGTGAACTATATGCATTAGGAGACTTCATCCTTTGTTCAGGATCTTGTGCCCAACCATGATTATCAACAAATGTATTTGGATGCATCCCAGAGGCCCGTGTATTATCAACGCCTACCCCAACTTTTTGTTGCATTTTCATGTTGTCTTGAACAAAGTATCCATTGGCACTTCCATTATGTCCCATCAAATTATTGTTAACGTTTATGGGCACATTTATATGACCTCCATCTGCCATTTGACGAGCTCCATAAGAATTTTGCTCCAAACTTGCATGATTATTCCAATAAGACTGACTTGCATTTGCTTGGGTAACATAATCAGGTCTTTGCTTATTGAAAAGCTCGTTAGTATCAGCCTTCTTCCGGCTTTCCTGATAAAACCCAACGTGACTTTGCTGGTAACCTAAAGAATCATCATTTTGATGACCACCAGAAAACTGAAAATTAGTCCTTTCAACAGCAGTGCTCATAGCCCTCAATGTATTCAGTCCTTTGATACATTCTGCAATGTGTTGTGAAGAACATTGTTTGCACAACTTCAAAAGAGAACAAACAGTAACTGATGAGGCTCTCTTTGTAGACATTATTTGGGAGTTAACATAATCTGCGGAAAGACAAATTAAAAATAAAATAAAATCAGAAAAAACAGAAGATATTGGGGGAATAGTGGGAGTATCAATTGTCCCCAAAACCTTTTGAAGAGACAATTAAATAAAAAACCTCATCTCCCTCATTTCATGAATACATGTAAGAGGCATACAAAACAATGTTGTGTATGCCCACGACATAATAAGCCCCTGGAGCCAAATGCCTAGGACTAGCCCATGAACCAGTCCATAGTAAAAAAACACTGATTTAACCCACTTGTCAAATGGGCTGGCCCTAGCCCACCCCATGGCCAGCTCACTATAAGCAAAAACAAGATCTTAGCTATATATACAAAATACGGAAAAAAAAAAAAGGAGATGGACAGAGAGAGTGATATGACCATTAGAAAGTATCACAAACGCAAGAAATTGACCGAGTCTGTTGTTAATTACTAGCCTACTAGGTCCATTATTTTATTTTATTTCTTTATTATTAAAATATGTTTTTTTATTAGTAAGTTGCAGAGAAGTAGGTCCAGTATGTGTCAGTTACCTTAAGCATGAGTCCATATCCCGCTTGTGTAGGGATTTTCAGTTTTAGCTTTGCTTTATATATGTGTCAGTTAGCACTGAAAAGTCTTATCAAAAATCAATTATCATTTCAGTCAAAAGGAGATTCTCCGTGGCTTCTAAGTCTCTTATTTGTGAGATTCTCGCTGAGAGGGATTTAGGAGAGTTATTATTATTATTCAATTGAGTTTATTTCCAGCTATCGAGAGGCACTTATTAGAGAGCAATCAGGTCTTTAGTATTTTCTTACCAACATAGACAGGCAACTAAATAAAACTCTCATAACTTTGAAATGATCTTGGTTAGTTTGCTTAGAGAATTTGAGTTAGTAACTCCCTTTGGGCTTAATCAGTATATTCAGAGGTAAAACAAGGTTCTTACTATAAACTAATTTTAATCTGCATTAATCCGTTTCAACAGCATTTAAGATTGGAGATGAAAATCAAAAGGGAACAAGAACTTACAGAGTAAATGTTGATCAAAGTGTTTTGTTACTAATTATGCTTAAAGGAGCTCAAGTAGTTTATTCGCACCTGTAAGCAGAGGTTAACTGTAAATAAGCAACCACATAATTCAACTTTGACATTATAAAAAAGATAAAAATTAACTACTAGATCTCTACAAAGCTGAAAGCGAATCCCCAATGATCAGCCTTTTACAATCTAACAGAGTACAAGTTCAGCACTATTTTTCCTGCTCAGGGCCAGTCGGTGAATTTAGCTACCTATTTGCATCAGATAACACGTGTTCAAGGAAGAATAACAATATTTTTGTAGATATCTAATCGCGGCTAGTCAATCCATTTAGCTACCTATTAGCATCAGATAATAGGTGTTCAAGGAAGAATAACACCATTTTTAAATATATAATCCTGGCTAGTCCTGAATGTAATGTATAAAGTTGCATCTTTCAGGTGGTCAGAAAGTATGCACCAAGGTATAAACTCAATGGCAGCCTTATGTTGAAGCAAATAACCTCAGCACATCAGGGTAAATACAAAATTAATGTAAAAGCATATACCATTAGGATTTTATTTTTATAATCAAGGCTTAAATTTATTTTTGGTCCTTGCAGTCTCCTGAATGTGCAGTACTAATCCCTTTAAACAATTCGTTCTACAGTTAATAGATCATCCAATCACAAACAAAATATTGATGTGCTCATTGGTGATAACAATGTCAGTACCTGTTTATGTAGAATATTATAGGTTTAACAACTAAGTTTAACACTAATTATTGTGAACACATTAGCACTTTTGCTAGCAATTGGATGACATATTAATAGTAGATCAAAATTGCTTAGCTTTAAAAATCTAAACTACATGCAATTAAATTTTTATATTTATATAGGGACTAAAATTGTACAATTGAGTTATAATGAGCACCAGAAATGGATTTAAGTTTTTAACAGCACTGATTACAGGATGCTTTCGTGAGCACTGATTTCAGCATCTTGGTATCTTACGGGGATAAAAGTTATGCAAGTTCAGATTAATGTAAAAACATATACAATTACATTTTATTTCCAACAAAAAAATTCTCTAGAATCTTAACTCTCTAAATTTATATCCAATAATCCAAAGTGATGTGATATGGTAACTACCAAGTCAGCTACACACAGCAGCCAAGCAAAAAAACATTACTTAAAAATAAACAAGTCTAGTTGTTCAACAATAAACTCGTTACATTGAACTGCATTTCATGCTGATCTGTTTGCTTAATATCTATCCTCCAAATATTATTCATAACAATTTTCTATTTCACAGAATGATGCAACGGAAAGCTTTTCAAACTATACATGCTTGTTTCTCGATTAAAAACAATACTTTCAGATAGCTACATTAGAAATTACGAATCAGATCAGACTGCAACTAGTGTCACAGGAACCAAAATATTAAAACATAGCCATGCTTTTCTGATCAAAATAGGAAGAAAAGAAGAGTTCCCAAAGTAAATCTTTTGAACATGTGCTACATGACTTTTCATTCATTAGACTGTTATCACCGGTATAAATCTAAGTACAAAAATCAATCCTTAAGCCTATTCAACCCAATTTAAATGTCAGTCTAGTAATTTCTAAACTGCAAGAGAAACGTGAAGAATTTTTCTGTATTGCTGTCACCAAAATTTCAAATTAGAAATCATAACGAGCAGTTTAAAAAGAAAACAGTAAAAACTTAACAATCAACAGCAGCATACTTGGTTCACTAATGGAACAGCCTTGTATTTCTAATTATTTTGTCCAAACTGTAAGTTGCACATTGCATTCCAGCAAAAACAAAAAAATAATATCTTCAACTAACATCATTTCCAGTTCAATAAAATAATTACCAACTCTAACATATCAAAGAAGTTATACTGAGTTAAGGAAAATACCAACCCAGTTGTTCATTGACTACTTCATTTCTTTATTATTTAAAAAAAAAACTCTTTCCTATTCGTCATGTAAGATCCGAACACTAATAAAAGAAAACAAGGAGTCGAAAGATCCGTGTGTAGCTTCATTTCGAGATAGTGAACAAACACTAAACCATTTTCATTACAAAGGAAACACTTAACCAAGCCCCTTTCTTCCTTAACGAGAATCTTGCAGCATTGCAGAGGAAGAAAGGCAATAACCCCTCGTCCCCTCAAATGCCACAAACCACTCCAATTGTTTCCTTTGGCAACCCCTTAAGCACCCCCCAAGAAGATTCTCTTTGGCAACCCTAAGCATTTTCTCTCCACCACTATTGTTTCTGGATTTTTAGAAAGGGAGAGATGAAGGGTGGTGGTGATGAAGAAACCAAAGCTTTGGAGGCGTGCTGCTGTCATTTTATTTGACAATCACTCCTTCGGAGGAAAAATCCTTAATGTTTTGCAAGTAAACAATATAGGGTCTCGGTTACTTGACAATTGGATTTTAAATAGTGCAATGTTTACTTCACATATTGCATAACAGATTTTCTATTTCACAAAATAATGCCAAATACTAAGACTATACAAGCATAATAAGTCCATTGAGTTGACTAGCAGAGCAACAAACCCACCACCAATTACTTCAGCATTCATAAAACATTTTCTTCTTCCACCAGGGAAACAAAAGAACTCAGGTGCAGTGAACTCAAACATTTTGATAAAGATCATTAAAACATTTTATTCCACCTCACATGGTAAGGCACTTGCACACAAAACAGATATGATGGAACTGAAAACCTAGCAGATACAAAGCTCCGATTGAAGAGCACTATCACATATCCTTATAATCAAAACAACGGTATAGATATCGAACACTCACAAATCATAAACAGCAAAACAAACGGAACACCAAAGTCGCAGGGAGACTCTGAGAGAGACGAGAGGAAGAGTTCTCCTTTCGTGTTCGTGTGCGTCTTCGTGAGAGTGAGACTCGATGTTCCTTACTTCGTGAAGATGAGGGAGAAGCGCATTAGGGCAATGGCAAATCCGAATCAACCCACTTTGCTCGACCCGACCCGACCCGACCCGACCCGGAAACCTGAGTTTACAAAATATTAATA
>Ga0123340_1000807_pt1 | contig 23463 bp, 19 predicted proteins | sample SirMexnodulemix_FD_89961 | JGI IMG/M metagenome (GOLD analysis project Ga0123340, IMG submission 89961) | Root nodule microbial communities of legume samples collected from Mexico - Siratro Mexico nodule mix | ecosystem: Host-associated > Plants > Roots > Nodule | place: Mexico: Nepantla...
CTTAGTCTGTTGGGCCTGGAGATTTGTAAAAAAAAAAAAAAAAAAAAAAAAAATGCTGTTGGCTGAAATTTCAAAAAAAAAGAAGGAGAAAAAAAAAAAAAAAAAGTAAATGAGGGAGGAAAATCCATAGGAAAATAGGAGGAAAAGAAAAGGTAAGTAGGAAGGAAAATAAAGAGAAAGAGAGAACCAAAAAGTCTTTCAAAAATAAAATAAATATAAAGAATATAAACAAAGATACACCTACATACACACTTGGTTTTGGTTTTGTTCCTTCTTTCCCCATATTCCTAGTTCAGAATTCAGATTGATCAATTCAAACCCCATAGATCATACATACCCTCTCACAATCCTCATTGAACTCTCTCTACATCTCTCTGTCTTTTTTTTCTCTTTCTTTCTCTATGTTTATTTAGTGCCCTTTTCTTTTGCATCACCCAATCAATCACTGACCCCTCTTTGCTCCCTTCTCTTCATTGCCCACATATACTGTGTTTGCAAAGTTTGTCACTTTGTGTTGCCAAGATGAGCGGTGCGGGGTTTAGGGCTTCAATTCCGACCAGTGTGAGGAGGACGATCCAGAACATCAAGGAGATCACGGGCAATCACAGTGAAGAGGACATCTATGCAATGCTCAAGGAATGTTCCATGGATCCCAACGAGACCACTCAGAAGCTTCTCCTTCAGGGTATCGTTTTTTTCCCCCTCTTTAACTTGCGCGGATTCGATCTTGATCTTAATATGTGTTATTGTGTGATCCGGGTGTTGGACTTTGCGTTTTCTCATCTGGGGTTCATTTGTTTTGTTTTGATTTTGAATTTTTACCCCTTTCTTTTGGTGAGGTGGGATGGGGGACCTTGAATAATTGAGTTTGCCATGATGGGGTTTCACTGTTGAGATATTTTTGTTAGGCTAAGAAGGGGAATTTTTTTTTTTTTTTAATTAGCCCTTTTTGTTTCTCAGGGGCTTTGTGTAGCTTGAGTTGTAGAAAGTTCAGTTTTTGGACGAAATTTTGAAGGGTTCGTTCACTCTTGTGCTTCGATATAATGGTTAATTTGTTTAGATTTTGGACTTGGTTGGCTCGGGTCAGAATTTTCTTTGTAAATAGTCAGAATGGTTTAGGGTATATCATTTATTCATGTTCAACTCCACTGTCGGCTTGTTTGTTGATGCCTTGAGCTGGTTGTTTTTAAGCATGCACTGTCACTGAATCTGAGTTCAATTCATTTTAATTTAATTTGATGATTGGTTGGGTGGAGTTCGGAATGTGAGTTATTTAAGCATGGAACTTGTGTTGGATGTGTTGAGAGTGGTTGGTTTTTTATATTGGGTTTCTATAATAAGTACAAGTGATGGTGTTGTGGGGTTTTCTGTAATCTTTTGCTCTTCTTCTCAAGTTTTCTTTTTCCAAATACGTGAGTGGCATTTCAGAGCTATATTTGTTATCAGCTAATAGTTTCAAGTTCACTTGAAACTGGATTCTTATGAACGGATATTTTATACTTTGATAGGACATTGCGTTTTAATTTGATTAATGTGCAGTCAAGATCGTATTATTTTGACTCTAAAATCTCACCTTTGTGCTTTAGTACTGTATGTCCTATTTCTTGTTTCTTGTTCATTCTTGTGATGACTAGAGTTTCCTTCTTGACAAGCTCATTTGGAATCTAAACCCCTTTTTTGGATGCTTAATAGGATGGATGCTGTTGGTTTGTTGCATATTCAGTCTTCACATGGCTTTTCCATGTTTTGTGCTGTGTGTAAGGCTAGTTTCGAAATAGGTCTTACGGCAATATTTTCTTGCAGTTCATGCAACATTTTGGCTGCATTTTTCTACCTTGGAGCAGCTATTCTTGATATGTTTAGGTTTTGATAATTCTGTGGCAGATCACAGTTCAGTGCTATAACAAAGGATGTGGACTGAATGGAAACACTTTAAGAGATTGTAAATTAACGCAATTAATTATTGTAGCTGTTTTAAAACTTTAAAGAGTTATTTGGAACTGGAATACGGTAAATTACAGTAATAGATAAAAAATCGTAGTTACAGTTGAAAAAAAAGATCAAGATTAACTAATTTTTCATTATTTTCAAACATAACATTTAAAACTAAAATCATATTTAGCATATTTATTACAACCACGGATACTATGAATCAACTAGAAATAGAATGAGAGACATAAGAGAACAAAGAAAAACGGACAAGTTCTGAGACACCCGTATTACAAGGCTGCAGGTAGTCTCACCTTCTACATTGGAGGAGAGGGCCACATGTGAAACAAAGGTACTGAGCTGGGTGTAGTACTGAAGGAAGGGTTGATGGCCAGAGCAAGGTTGGAAGAGGGTCAAAATGATGACAGTTACTGGAGCTACTCCTAAATTAGAACTCAACAGTCGTAATCTGTGATTCCTACATCTGTTTGTTGGTTTCAATGGATCTTGACTTTGTAATTTGGTGTAGCCCATGGGTGAAGATGGGTTACAACAAGAAAGTTAAAAACAGCAAATTTGTCTCCTTATAGAATAGAATCAACTATGATCCTTGTTGAACCATCCTGTAGCTCACTATTGTGGTGCCCCATTCCACAAAAGTGAAGTACATTGCAACCAGGATTAGAAATTAGAAGCAGCCAAGCGACATTCTGCCATGCTATTGCATGTAGTAATGTCCATGAGATGGTCTGATGTTAAAGGCGTATGGTTTCAGTGGATTAATCTATTGATATGTGAAGTTTGAAGTTCTTATTTGCTTGTTTTATTTGTCTACTTATTGGGTTGGGTAAATATTAATTGGTGAATTTTTTTGTAGACTATTATCAGTTTTAATTTCTATGAATGGTTGATTCTTGACGTATTTGATTGGCCCTGTAGATGTGTGGTGTTGCTCTTTGGTAACATTGTTTCATAATTAATTTTACACTCTTTTAATTGTTTCCCTGTTTGGGTTATTGGTTGAAGTGTGAAGTATCATGTTGTCATCATCTTGCATATAAGGCTACTTTTCCATTCATGTATCGTTTTACAATGTCATGTTGAAGTAGCTTGAGCAATGTTTTTCCATCTTTGGAGTTGTTGAATCAATCCTTCATTCTTTTCTTTTTGATTGCCTTTCATTCACACATGATTTATATGGGTTTCTGATGTAAATTCTTAATTGATCTATACATTCTTATTGTTCTTTCCACTTGTGTCTTAACATGAATAATTTGTTTGACAGACACATTTCATGAGGTCAAGAGAAAGAAGGACCGAAGAAAGGAGGTAAGATATTTTTGTCAGTAATTGCCTTTAATAATTCATTATTAACTGGCTCGCTTGGTTGATTATTCATTGTTTCTGTTTATAAGAATAAGGAGCTCATCCTATATATGATCAAGAATATCATAAATGTATTCTTAGGAACTTTTTTATTTATTCCCATATCATATCATTGTTATTAGAGGATATCAAATCTCCTTTATTTATTGCATAGATTCCTCTTTCTCATGACAAGTAAAACACCCTTGTTGTCTCAAAGACACATGGTTTCAACTTAACGTTTCTCTCTTCCCTAGAGTTCAACATAGTTTTATGGCCTGTTCTAGCAAGGTCTCTTGAACCTATTGAGCCACCCACTATTGAGTTCCCCTCTATACCCATGTTCGAGATGTCCCCATTCTTAGTGTGAGGGTATGAGTCAGAGATCCCATATCTCAAAGAATATATGGTCTCGACATTCTAGAAGAAAGAAGGATGATAAATACTAAGCCCGTGAACAAATTAATGGATCCAAGTGTCAAACTTGTACCTGACCAAGGAGAACCCTATTCTGAACTTGAAAAATACAAAAGGTTAGTTAGTAAGCTAAACTACTTCACTGTGACTTGTCCTGACATTAACTTTTTAGTGAGCACCTTTATAGTGAGCGAAATAAGTATATTTTTAGACTGCATTTTTAAGACCAATGAGATGTAGCTGTATGAATCCTAAGGTATATTAAGAAGGCTTCTGGAAAAGGCCTCATTTATGAAGACAATGGAATTACTCAAACTGTTGGGTATTTTTGACACTAATTGGGAAGGTCACGAAGCAATAGATGCTCATGCTCCACTTTAGGGTACTACGTCTTGTTGGAGATAATTTATATCATAAAAAAAGTAAGAAACAAAATGTTGTGGCAAGATCAAGTGCAAAAGCAGAACATAGGTCAATGCATCAGTCATTTGTGAGTTCATATGACTAAAACAACTCCTCAAAGAGTGTAAATTTGAAGAATGTTCCCAAATGCACCTTGTATTGACAATCAAGCAACATTACACATTGTGTCTAATAGTGTCTTTAGGAGAGGACTACATATTGAGTTACATTGTCATTTCATAAGATAAAAACTAGAGTCTTTTCGACATTTCACTAGATTTGTCAAGTCTAATGAACAATTGGCTCACATATTCACTAAGTCTTCAAGACAACTAATGATCAATTATATTTGCAACAAGCTAGGCACATAGACTTCTGTGCTCTAACTTGAGGGAAATTGTTATAATTATAGAAATAAGTTGATCCTATATAACAAAAAGTATCTAGATTATATATGTGTTATTTGAGGAATGTTTTTATTCATTCCCGTATCATATCTTTGTTACTAGAGGATATAAAATCTCCTATATTTATTGTATTGATTCCTTTTCTCTAAATATTAATCAAGCACACGTTTTGTATTAGATATCCATCACAAGACTCAAAGTTTTCCTTAAGAGCCTTCTTATACTTATTGAAACCAAGCCTCCTTCTCTTTTTTGAACGAGTCTATTTTATAAATATAAAAATGTTATTTCGCTATATTATATGAAACCTTTTAAAATGTAGTTATTTGACGTTTACTTTTGTGCTTAAAGGAACCAGTTCTGCGTGTATCTCAATGAACTTTAAGTTAAACTCACTGTTTTAATGATGGCATTTTCTAGAAGTGGAGTGCATTATCCGTAGTTTCTCCTTCATTCAAAACCAGTGCAAGAACTTATTTGCATTTCCATTTTCGTCATGTAATTATTAAAATTATAAAAAATTATCTTTTGCACACTAGTAGCTATCATAGTCCTTTGCCTCCAGCTGTTTATTACATTGACAACTGATTTGATGCCTTATCCACCTCGTGTTCAATTGACAACAGCCTATTAGTGCATTTCTATGGCCCTTTCATTACTTTTGGATAATTTTCAATTCTTGGATTGTCATAGAAACGAATGATGAATATGACATTTATATATGTTAGAAATTATAGCTAAAATTACCTTGTACTTGACTTTATTTCCGTTGTGTTGAAAGAGAGATAAATAGATGGAAGTAATTAAAATAAATTAAAATATAAAAGAATAATTAATCTTAAGAGATTGTCTAAGATACTCTAGAATATTGAGATAATATCTTTAAGATAATATTAAGATACCCAACGTTCTAGTTTTTTTTTTTTTTTTAAAGCAGTAAAGTAGTGACAAAATAAATTATGGGGGATGACACCGCTTTTATAGCCTGTTGAAAGAGAGAAAAATAGATGGAAGAGTGGTTGAAAACTGTATATGAACTACACAATAGAATCCATCTTTATGCATAAGCTGATGACATAAATACAAATAATTGTAGGATATTTTATTCTTCTATACATGATATGGTATGTCTTTAAGTCATATTCTAATAAGGGTCTCTCTTGACAATTTTTTCCATAAGCACTTCTAGAAGAGAAAAATATGAAGAAAATTTGAAATGAACTTCTCTATAAACTAAAATTAGCCTATGCATAAGTTTATTTGTAGTATATCTCTCATATAGCTTCTCTATTCTTGTTTTTAACTTGTGCATGAGCTAATTAGCTTATGGAGAAACTCATTTCACTATTTCTTATGTTTCTATTCTAGAAGTCTTGTGAAGAAGCTTGTCTAAACAGACCCTAAATCTGATTCTAATGAGATATTTCTATAATTATGAAGTTCTTAATTAAATAAAGAAATAAATCAAAATATAAAAGAAGAATAATTCCTAAGAGATCATCAAAGATATTTTAAGATAATATCTTTAGATTTTTTTATATTTCTAACACTTTGAATGCTTTTTCAGTAGCTTCATTGGCTATCTGTAGCTTCATATATGGAATTCATTGCAGTCATTTTCTCATCGACAACCCCAAGAACTTTATCAAGGCCGCCCTTAGCCTTAAGAATGTAAATATCATTGTTAGTTTCCCTTTTTCCTCTTGCTTCTTTAGCTTTCTTGGACTGACAGAGCACATGATTGTGTTAGTCGTGACAGTTGTTATAGACTCTGTCTGTTATGTCAGGTGCAGGTTAATTAGAGTTAGTCCAGATGGCTTCCTAGAGAAATCTCACTGATATATAAATAATTGTCTCTGTACCCAAAGATTGTAATTCAAGATATTATATCAAAATCAATCAATATTATGTCATTTATTCTCTTTTAATCTAATTATTACATGGACTTCTACCACTCATTGGAAATGAACATCTAACATGTCAGTAATAAATTGCATAGCTGTATGCTCTGCAACCTCCTTAACATAACTATCCAAGAGCTCAAATAATTTATGCCCAGCCTTCACATATGCAGACACAAATTCTCTTCACATACATACAATCAGTTGGATGATTCACAAAATTTGATCAAGGTTGTATTTTCTTATCTGCCACGTTTGGAAATAATTGAACATCTAATATTATCTTTCTACATAGTGATTCTTCAATAGTTCCTTCATGTACTCCAACTTTCTTATAAGGGTGAGAGAAACTCACTCATGATAGCACGGAACCTTTTAGATGTGGGCTATAATTTCTAAGAACCTAATCCATTAAGTTGAAGCTCTTTGAGTGCACAACAATAAAATCAATTAAATTCCTATAAAGGAATCACTCTTATACTGAATTGTTCTTGCTTTTGCCTCCTTCTTAAAAGCATTATTTATGCTTGTTTTCCTCTTGAGCCTTTCCTAATTTGATGGTTTATTTTTGAATAACAAAAAGTTTATGGCGCCATTAGCTTTTTTTGGCTTTGTTTGGTAATGGTAGTACGGTCACATGATGTTGCCAGTATTTTTCCATTTTAAACAAAATTTCTTTCACCTCTTCCTAATCCTCCTCCTCATTTTGTTGAGGCTCAATCAAAGTATGCCCCCATCTCAATTTTCTTGCTTACATTGGATTGTTTGTGTATATTTGTCACCTCGTAGGAGCCTTCATACAAATATCAATGTCTCCTCTCATTCCCATTTGTTGTCTCTTTTGCTGTGTAAATACTACCCGGTTTTGCCGCAAAAGTCACAAGTAACAACTTTCCAGTTGTTATTTTTTGAACTATTCTGCTGCCACGCTATACCCAAGTTATTCTTGGGCTTTGACTATGCACAGGAAGTAAGTGAGGCATAGGCAAGGCTGGGTGGTGTTCCCCGTGGCTGGGCATGGATGAAGCTGTTGTTTCATCCATTATGGCAAGGTTGATGACATAACAGAGAAGTTAAACAGAGCTGAAACAGTTGTGGGAAAACCAGAACAATGACAATCATTGGAAACTAGCCAAAAAAGAGATAGGTCTTCACTATTGTAGATATTTGATTTTTTTTCCTTGTTATTGGATCTCTTCATTATAAATAAGAATACTTGTGTGTACAAACTACAAAATTCATCATTTCTCTCTCTCAACACGGTATGAGAGCGATACCAACCTCCCTAACCTGTTTTCTCACTAATCCTTTCAATATGGTATTGTGTCCTCTGAGCATTGTTTGCTTTCGGCAATTTCACATCCTGTAATAAATTTTCCTCCGGTCCTAGCAATATTTGCTTTCTGGCAGCCACGGAGTCATCTACCCTTTTTTGTTCTTTGGCAGTCACTGTGACCTCTGAATTTTTAACAACAGCTTGAAGGGGAGTGTTAAAAGGATGAAGAATACTGAAGATTGATTGTCACTTTGACATATAGAAAGTCATTTATGAGAAATATTGACTAGCTTTATTATTATTTATTGTCAGCTCCAACAAGCAGTTGACTGTCATGTTCACCAAGTCAACTTGTGTAATCGATTAGTTCAAGGGGTCTTGTGTTGATGACATTTGTTACGAGCTTGTTTCATATAAAATATATGCTCCAACTTGAAGGAGGAAGTTAGAGATGTGATTTGATTATGTTAGAGATATGATTCAATTACATTAAATAGGGAGACTGATATGATTTAACAGGGAAATATATTACTGAATATTTCTCTTTATTAGATCTTGATTTTGTTCCTTAGTATTCTATCTCTTCTTTATTATAAATAAGAATACACAGCACTTGGAATTCATCATATGGCTTCTCAGTTTCTCTTTTCTGGACATGGTACCAGAGCAGTACTTCCATGACTTGTTTTGTCACTAATCCTTTAGACAGCTAGAGATGAAGATCAGATCACCACTGAAAACTGGTCAGAATAGAGATGGAATGCCATAAACTAGCAAGAAACAGCTGTGTGCCACCTAAACATATGCTAGATGAGCTATATATTTGTTGGATAGGGTACGTTTTGATTCTACATTGGGGCATGTGAATGTGAGGGGAAAAGATATCCAGACCACATTAAATAATAAGGGGGCATAATCCCAAGATCCCCAAAAGCATTAAATGGCACATTTTCTTGGTCAAATTCTGCTTTATGCCTTCTGAAGCAATAGTGGCCAAGACGAAGGCGGCTGCAATTTGTGGTGCTACAAGCACAAAATTGTGCACTATGTATGACTTAATTTTATTGCTTAATGTTCTATTTACTAGAGGAATCAGCTCCTTAATTAGAGCAATAAGACTTTACTCACTACTAATCATACATATGTTTGAAACATTGCCGCTTGATGTAGCATATGCACCAAATTGTAGGAGCATTTTTCTTCTTTATTTGGAACACTCCCACCCAAGACTTCTTTTCCTCAATTGCAGGAGAGAGTATACTTTTATGAATTTTAGAATTTGTCTCTTGTTTGCTTTGTGTTGTGGCTCTTTTCATTGACATTTACTGTAATTATTTTCAATATTTATTAATCATTCAATGTATTTTGCTAAGTCTATTCTTGTTTGTGATTTTACAGAATCTTAACAATAGAGAATCTGTGGAGCCACGCTGGAGGCCTGGCACCCAAGGGCGGGGAGCTAGGGGTGGTCGGGGAAATTTTTCACCTCATAACGTATCACATGGTGAATAACCATTCTCAACTACTGCATATAGCCCCTTCTGTTGTCAACGAAAATAGTTTTTGCTTTGACTATTTTAGCTTCTGTATGTCTAGCAGTATTAGAAATGGGAAGATGGGTCTGATCTGATCTGAACATTGTGTAATATCATGTGGCTGTTTTCTGTCACATTATTTCAAACCAATGGTCATGCTGCATGTCTTCAAAGTTGTTACCTGGCCCTTAATATGTATACCTTGTATGTTAGATGAAAAATTCTGGTTATATCTGCATTCTAGTCTCAATTTATTTGAAAAATTAGATATTATGTCCATCCAGTGCACCTAAATTAATAGTGTTTTATTTAACTTCTTTCAGATGCTGCTGGTAGCAAGAATGCGGGTACAGGAAAAGATAATGGAACTCATCAAGCCACTGTGAAAGGTGTGCCACCTATGGCAGCTTCTCAAGATACAATATCTAAAGAAAAAAATCCTGGAACAAGGTAACTATTAAATAGTTTGTCTTGTGACGATAACTATCATTACCATTCTCTTTCAATTTTCTTAATGCTATTTGGATTAAAATTCTTTTACATATGGTTCAAATTATATAACTAATAACTATACATGTTTTTTCAGCTCTGTACCCATCAATGCAAATGGCCCAATAAGTGTAATTTCTGGAACTATCGGTGGCTCAAGTACTTCCCCTTCATCTGCTGGAACTGGAGATAGATTGGGTGCATCTTCTGGTGATATAAATAATTTGAGTAGTGCTTCTCCTTCTGATAGTTCAAGTAAAGTTGCTGCAGTTGCTTCTGGAAGCGGATCAATTCCTTCCTCCAGTATCCACCCAGGATCTGGACCAGCATCTTCATCAGCTGCCTATTTCTCTTCTTCAGACCCAGTACTGGTTCCATCTGATGATTTATGGTTTCCTGGTGCTGTTGGTGCAATTAAACGTGAAGTGGGAAACCTACATCCTCCGGGGGAATCAAGTGCTGCTAACTCTGCCAAGAACAAATTTACCGCTGGTGAGAATATTTGATATTTTCTTCCATAATATGTTGGTTTGGATGTTATCCAATGTAATTAACAAAGAATTTTTGCTCCGTTAACTAGTGCCAGCTTCTGAGAGTGGTGGCTCTTCTGTGCAAGGAAAGATTCAAGGCAAATCCCAGGGAGCAGCAAAGAATCATGTTACTGAGATGTCACCTACTTCATCAACTGTAACTCATAGTAGCCCTTCAACTAGTAGACCTTCTTCTAATTACAGTAGCCGATCAGCACAATTAATTGGCCCTCAAAAAGGTAATTTATATCTCTGCTGTTCAAATGGTACAATTTTGTATCCTGCATAATCCCTGGAGTTAGATGCATAATACATAAATATGTTTAATGTGTGATCCTTGTGTTTATTCTTCTGTTGCTGTTGTGCCCCTGCTCCCACAATCTTCTCCAGCAAAATATGGCACCTCTGGCAAGGGAGCCAGCTCTGTTGGATGGATAATTGGTTCTCTTACGGGAATTCTCTGTTCCTGAGTCGCTGTATTTTGTTTCCTCTTTGATTATTTATCTCTTTTCCTTCCCAGTTCTCGTTGCCTCTATATTCTGAGATCTGATTTTTTTTCTCTCTTTCTCTCTGCCTGTATTTTGACCCTATCATTCCTGCCTTTTTGAGTCTGTATGTTCTCTGACTTTCTGTTCCTTACTCTTATACTTCTGTTAAGTGGATGTTTATGTTTATTCTGCAGTTTTTTACTATACTTTTTTTGTAAATATCATTCTTTTTTGCTGCTGTCATTCTGTTAGAATAAATAGTCTTAAATAGAATTTATTGTAAAGCTGCTGGGTGCTTTGTGCTGTACCTAGTTCCTAGACATATCTTTTCATATTCTCTTCTCTTCCCTCTCATACATTGTATCTGATGTATCCAAAGTTATTATAAATATGAGAGATCCTAAGAGAGGAAAATTCACTCTCTCAAATTCATTCTCTACTCTTTTATATTTTTTCTCAAGTCCTTGCTTCCCTATAGTTTGCACTGTGGTACATATTCTTATTGCACAATTTGGGCTTTCTGCCATCCACCATTAATAACATTCATTAGAATATTAATATTTATGTCAGAATGTATATAAACTATATTTGTGCTGATTAGATTAGAATAATTACTTAATAATTATTAGGCACAAATAATGTTGGCAGCTAAGATTACTTTTAATTGATTGTGATTCAGTAAATACCGAAAATCCAGAACGTGTTTGTACACTGTAGGCTAACAGTTTCTGTATGATTCTTTCTGGTATTGAAATTTGGAAGTTTATATTTTTGTTTTGTCGAGTAAGTAGTTTCATACTCATTTAAAAGTAACTATTTAATAGATTTTTTTTCTCATGAAAAAATTGTTAATGGTAAAGCAGCACAATGCTGTTTGATGTACATAGCTATCCTCCTATTGTCGGACATCATGATCTAGAAATTTTGTCATGGTATTTCTATAACTGGATTACAGTTATCTAGAAAACCTCCTACGCCTTGCAGGTACTGTGGTGCATACTGTTGTACATATGTTGTTATGGAAGTTGTTGTTCGTTATTCATTACCCCGTTATTCTGATGTCTTTTCTGTTGGATGCACGGTTTTAATTTCAATATATTGGTAGGTGAATATTTGTCTGGATATGCTGGTTGTGGTGAGTTTACTTATAAAGTTTTCTAGCTGTAGTCATTTTTGATGATTGATTTACTTTTTCTCCCACTGGTGCGAATTACTCATTGTACTTGTTTCCTTTTGGTGTGAATATAACTTATCTGTTACAGACTTTTAGGTTGTCCTGCACTAGATTTATAATTCGTTTCTGTTTCCAACAGCTGGCTCTAATAAGGAGTGGAAACCAAAGCCAACATACTCGAATAATCAGGGTTCTGGACTAGCTAGTGCATCTGAGGCTCCTGTTTCAGTTGACCCAATTGGGCAGTTACAATCTGCATCTAGTGTCCTTGAATCTGAAGAAGCTACTTCAAAACTTCAGAGGAAGCTGGAGGATTTTCATCTTCCACAGCGTCAACATGTTATACTTCCAAACCATATCATTGTGCCTGATTCTGAAAAGAACAAGTTTAGCTTTGGAAGTTTGGGAGTCGCTTTTGGAGTTAATGCAACATATGTTAGTGGCCTAGAAAGCGAGAAGAGTTCTACACCTGTTTCTGAAACTTCTCAGACTATTGAAGAAACCGTGGAGGAACAGGATTCAAGGTACATAATAGTGACCAGCCTAAATTAATATTCTTTTCCTTCCATTCACTTTCGGTGGTATAATGATATTTATGAGCCTGTATGTTACTTCAACTCTTTTTGCAGTGTTTTTTTTGCTCCCACAAGTACCTTATTTTTCAGTTGTCATTATCCCTCTTGTCTTCAATTTTTTGTGGAAAATATTTGGATTAATTTTCAGTACTTATCCATTTTGTTGTGACAAATATTTTCTTTTAAACCAACAGTCAAAATGCTGTGGTTAATTCTGAAGTTGGAGATTATCCTGACCATCCACAATCACCCACTGATGGAGCCGAGAATTTGTCATCCAATGAGGTTGATGGCTCATCCAGTGCTATTCAAGAGTATAATGAGTCCAAGCAAGATACTGCTTTGCCATCAGGAGGTCATCAGTACTCAGGGGTACTTACTTCTCCGAACTACAGTTTTGGTTTTGTGCCGCCAATGTTGGGCACTCAGCTTACACCGTTTGACAATTCTGAGTCTCAAACACGGGATGCTTCTCGGCTTCCAAGCTTTATTGTGAGTCTACTTGCGTATATAAATTTTTGTTCACCGTTTAATTTATTATGCATTTTTTGTTTCCTAAAAAGCTTGATTGTTATCTTACTACAGGTTCATCAACAATTGGATCCGACTAGTTACTATGCCCAGTTTTACCGTGCTGGTGCTGATAGCGATGGTCGCCTTTCTCCTTTTTCTTCTGCTGGGGCTAACACCAAGTACAATGGCAATGTTACAGTGCTTCCGGCTCCAACTTCTCAATCTCCTCAAGAGGTTTCCACTGATTTTGTTGCTATTCTAATTAATTTATGAACATTCATATGAAATGTTAACTTATGCTTCAACTTCGAAAAATTCTCTTTTAGTGTCCACTACCTGTATTAATTGGATTTCATTTCTAATTGTGTATCTATTTTATGCATATTTAGTAGCATAGTGATTACTCAGAATATCATACAAATAATGTTATTTTCTTAAATGATATTATGTCTAGTATATACTTGATAGCATCCATTTCTCAAATGATGAGTACACATATTTGATCATTTATTCAATGCTTTTTAGGTTTGGTGAATCTTAAAATTAGAGAACAGGCCTCTATTGGACTTATCTGAACTTTCTTGCATATACCTCTTACGCTGTGCTTTACATTTCCTGTTCATTTCTACAATTTCTTCCTATTGTCAATTAAAATGCTTTTAAAGGTGGAATTGAATTGATCATAGACATAGAAGTGAAGTGAGGTAAAAATTGTGAATAAAGGAATGGAAGTTGGCCGGGTAGAACTTTCTTATTTCTAGATATTCTGCCAAACGCTTAATTTAATATTCCGTGTATGATGAAATTACTCAGAGTGGGAGTGAAGATAACAAATGTTAAGGATATGAAGTCATTATTAACAAGCCGTCTCCTGGCACTTTAGCCTTTGGGAAATTTGGTGTTTGACATAGTAATAGAGCAGCACCATCTTATATGGCTTCATCCTGGTACTATTCCACTGCTAAGTTACCCAAAATCTTGAACTCCTCTCCTCACACGGTATCCGAGGCTATATGATCAAGTGGTGTTTAGGAGTTGGACTATTGTCACCCCTATTCTCCTAAATAAAGTGAACTTTAGCACTAGACTGTCATCAAACCTAAATGACTCATGTTATGGTTAACCCCAACCTAAGAGCTTCAACATTTGGACTTAACTGAACCCAAAAAGCTAGCTCAAGCTAGGACGATTGAATGCCAGTTTTGTGATGTTGAGTTAGGCATAAACCCACTTACTAAGATGGTATCAGGGCCTATCTTAGTAAAATTCTTTGAGGCTATTATGTCATCATTATTGGACTCCTATTAGACAACCAAAAAAATCTAATTGCATGCTTGAGATGTTCATTTCTCGGCATGAGAGAGTGTATTGGAGATCTCACATCGACGATGAATAATGTCAGATTATAATATATAAGTGAGATATAATCCTGATCTTACAAGCGGTTGTGGGGTTGAGTTAAAAACCCACTTACTAAGAGTGACCTACCGTCAATACTAGATAGAATTTGATACGATGTTGGAAATTTATCAAGCCTAAGACAAACCCAAAAACCTAACTCAAGGAGGTTGTCCATGCCTTGTGAAGATCCTTTTTGCCATAGCTGATGTAGGACATGCTAACCAATTTAGTATGCATACAAGATTCTTGTGCTTTCATTTGACTATGTACGTTATTTTATGAATGTAGTCTATATTTGAACGTGGGCTCTCCTGTCTGTGTTGGCCATGTACTTTTTCTTCACACTTAAAAGTTAGTCTGTTTTTTGTTTCCCGGTGATGCTGGCAAGAACTGACTTCATATTCTATAATTATAATACTGTTAAAATATTGTATTTTAATAATGTAATAAAATTGTATCATTTTGGGAAATCACACCCCATCAATAAATTCGAAAGCATTTCATGTGTTTTTGGCCATTAGATTGGTGCACAGTTTTTGAAGAATTTATGCCTTTTAATGTTTATTTTCAGGGAGGTGTCTTGTCCACCGCAGGTCCAGCGCCACTTGTAACTCAAGCTGCTGGGCTGATGCAAAGCTCAATAGCTGTTACACAACAGCCTGTCCCTGTCTTCCGACCCGGTGGGGTGCATATATCACATTACCCTCCTAATTATATTCCTTATGGTCCATATTTTTCTCCATTTTATGTCTCACCTCCAGCAATCCACCAATTTTTGGGTAATGGTGCATTTCCTCAACAACCACAGGCCGGCACTGTATATCCCCCTCCCCCAGCTGTGGCTCCCACAGGAATGAAATATCCTCTTCCACAATTCAAACCCGGGGCAAATGCTGCGAACCCAACTCACCTTGTAATGCCAAGTGCCTATGGTGTATATGGCTCCTCTGCTGCTGGTTACAATCATAATTCTGCAGCAGCTGCAGGGAATTCTACCTCCAATGAAGATCTTGGTTCCTCTCAGTTCAAGGAAAGTAATGTATACCTCAGTGGACAGCAGGTTCGTTTCTTTTGACCCTTACATCTTCTGTTTAATTTTTTGGTCAAGAACTTTAATGACCGTTTATTTGAATTGACTAACTACCATATATACCTAGAATATGTCACAGTTTACTACTTTAATGAACTTGTTTTTAATTTTGGTACCGGAATACCTAGATCAGATGATAATGATGTTCTGAATTTCCACTGCAGACGGAAGGTTCAGCAGTGTGGGTGGCTGCACCTGGCCGAGAGATGACCAGTATGCCCACTAGTACATTCTACAACCTCCCCCCTCAGGGTCAGCATGTGACTTTTGCCCCAACTCAGGCTGGCCATGGCACCTTTGCGGGCATCTATCACCCTGCACAAGCAGTGACGGCAGCAACAGTTCATCCACTGCTACAACAATCCCAGACAATGGCTGGAGGAGTTGATATGGTAGGTCCTGGAGGAAACGTTTATCAGCAGCCTCAGCATGCGCAAATCAATTGGCCGAGCAACTACTGAGGCTTGGAGTCAGTCTTCCTGACAGCTAAATTAGATAATTGAGTCCTATCTTGGGAAAATTTTTGAGGAATGCCAAAAGGATTTCTATGAGGACAACATGGCAATTGGCTACATTTGAGTGTGAAAAAGGTGGAAAATTTGCCAATATGATCTTCTGATTGCTTGGATTGAGGACATATGAAGGGTAGGACACCTGTAACCGATATTGACCGTTAAAGTTAGACGAGGTAGAAACATATGCAGGCCTTCTCTTTTTTACTCCTGCTATTTTGTGTTACCATTAATACCTTTTCATAGCTCCAAGCTTTTCCTTCCGTATCTTTTGTTGAGGTCCTTGAACTCTGTTAAGAGTATTGTTGAGTGATGATGATGAGAAATGTCCATTCTTTCTTTTTAGTTTGGGTTTATAGGGTTTGGAAGGTTTAGGTTGGTGGGGAAAGCTTTTCTGGTGCCCCTTGTCTTACCTGTAAAGTGAATTTTGATAGCAAGAAAATCATTTACTTAAGCTGTTGTATTGCTATGGGCAAAGTGAAAGTGTCAATTGTTTTCATCTAACTAATATTGTTTGTCATGTCATGTCATGGTTTACAGAAAAAGTTTGTTTAAGACTAAAAAACTCTTGTGCAACTCATTCTAATAGTAGATTCCTGGATTGTGTTGTATTTTAAATCTGAAGAATGCCTGTGTGGAACTTGCATTTTATCCAAACTTTTGTAGGATTCTCTCCATTGCGTCATTAATGTAGTCAGCGATGGATGTTTTGGGTGCATATGGTGGAGTTAAATGATTTGGAACTTTTCTACCTACCATGTATCAATGTCACTGTAGGACTGAGAAATATTGACGTAAAAATATTTTATTTTTCAATTATATGCTCATCCATTTACATGTTAAACTGTTGTTTATTGAATTTTTAACATCTTTTCTGCTTTTAAACCTTTACAATTGAGTTTAACTTTGAGGGGAGATAGGATAGAACGACTTTCTTTTAATAAATAACGCATTTGAATGGGGAAAGATTAAACACCTCAGAAATTTTTAGAAAACACCGATTAAATCATCTTTTACTTGAATAGGAGTTTGAGTATTGTAACTGTTATAAGGATGTAAAAGTAAAATATTTTATTTTTTTTCCATCCTGTTTTGTCTGATGATAAATTATTTCCCTGTTTTATAACATGTCCAAATTCTAGTGGATAATAGGATAAGACCTTTTAACATTGTACATCAAAATTAAACTTTTATAAATAGATTATGTATTTGATATATTATACGTGTTTTTTCTGTTGTATGGTCTCATTATGTTTTATGCTTATTTTGCTTTTACTATACACTTTCAAATCCAATACTCCTGTCATAATGCATTAACATTTAGCGTAATTGAAAAAAGTTTCTAACACACTTTGTCGTTGAAACTTACACAATGTATGCTTAACTGAAAAACAACTTTCACCACTAGTTTAGTTAACAATAATAGTTATGATATTCTACAAAATCACATTCATCGGTTATTGTCATGAAAATATACCAATATCAAGCAATTATGCTCAATTATTGACCACTTAACCCAATCACTCTCTAAACATTTATTTTTCATGTTTAATGATTATTGTCCAACTATTAAGTGCATGTTTGAAAACCACAATCATACATAAAGTACAAATTGTGAGTGTTTTGAGTAATATACGAACATTACTCAAACATACCCTAATAATCTTTGAAATAACTAAACTACTATAATATTCTCGTTTCTCTTATCCTAATCCACGAAAAAGTAGTGTATAGATAAAATTGATACAAAATAAACACTTCCTAAATCTCGATGACACTACTGTCATTGTTTTTAATTTTCACATTCTGTCACTTCAATCAGTTCTCTTTTCATGGATTCTTGTCTCTCTGTAGAAGTATAATATAAAAGTACTAAGTTTGGTGGCAAAAATTGGTGGTTAGATGAATCCACTTACATCCGACACATACATGTACAACAACCTTAAGCCCCAGTAACCAAGGAAACTCCTTAAAGCTAATTATTAAGTCTACAAATCTCTTTATTTATACTCCCCAGAATTATTATTTTACCCAAAATAAAACCCCTTTTGTTTATTTACAAATAAAGTCCCTGTTTTCTGAAAAAGGGGTTAGGAATTGGGAAGAAGAAGAAAGGGTTGGCTTTCGCCCCTGCACTCTGCAAGTGACTGAGAGAAATGGGAGAGGGAGAGAACATAGAAGTGGAAACAGAAACAGAATCCGAACCATCGTCGTCATGGAACCTCGGTAAACACACTCAGATAATCGAGCTGTCGGAGAAGTTGTCGTACGGGAACCTCGGCACCAAGATTGAGGCTGCAAGGGAGATAAGGAAGATGGTTCGGAAATCATCGTCCTCGTCGAAGACACGTGCGAAGCTCGCCTCCGCGGGTGTGATCGAACCGCTCGTGCTGATGCTGTCTTCTTCCAACATCGACGCTCGCCAATCCTCTCTTCTCGCTCTCCTCAACCTCGCTGTTCGCAATGAACGGTACCCTTTTTCTCAAGATGCATGCTTTTTGCGATTTCTCAAATGGGTCTGCGAGTTTGGCTAATTGGTCTCTGTGTAAATCTTGTTTGGTTCGTTTGAATCTGATTTTTGTTTTACTATGCGTTTTTGTATCTGGATATGAAGTGTTACTGTGAAGGGGTGTTACTCTCCGTGTTCACAAGGTAGTGGGAAATCGATGAGTTCATTGATTTTATCCCAACAGAAAAACAGTAAAAAGACTTTTTTTCTTATAAATCGTACTCCAGTATCTAGTTGATGGGTGGTTGAAGTTTCTCGTTATTTTTCATGATACTGTTCAAAGAAAACTATGCATAAATAGCTTCTCTAAATTATATGAATTGTACAGGTTTTGTTGGTTTGATTTTGGATTCACTTATTTGGTGTTCAAGTTGCTACATAAATAACCTTAAGCTAATAAAAAGCTGTTTTGGGTTAAAATTTAAGCAATCTGGAACGAGGACTAACTTATAGTCTTAATTTCATGATACATGTTTAATCTTTCGTAAAAATCAACACTGCAACAGGATACCCTTTGTTGAAGATTACGCCGCTTGTTTTGTAGGATGTGTTTATGTTTTGGTGTTCTTGTCTGATCTTCTTTTTAGAGTTTTAATTTTTTAACGTTCATGTTTTGGTCAATTTGAGTCTTGATATTACTAGATATAGTTTCTGTTTTATCATGAGCAGTTCTCACAACATAACATGACATTTGTAACTGAGTTTCCATGGTTTTATCAATGTAGTTAGTAGTGAGCTTTAAACTGAAAATAAAAAGATACTCTACCTGTTCTAGTCTGAAGCTGTGAAAATGTTCTAGGGTGGTTATCGCCTGCCACGGAGGTGGGGTGACACTTCGGGTGAGGTGCGTAGGTTTATACTTTAATGTGTCTAGGCTAAAAATGAACACGTGAGAGATATTTTTGGTAACCCGTAAATGGGGGAGTATTTGTTAGAACCAGGTACAGAGTGGTCAAATTGGATCTAGGGTATACCCCTTCAGTTTAATGCATTGTTATCAGTATTGTGCATATGATACAATTGATTCAATTCAAAGAGATGTCGATGCAAAACATGTTGTAAATCTTTTGGTGCTTTAATCAGAGGAATCAAAGATGAGTGACTTACTGCACATGAATTGTGTGATTCTGGCACAACACCCAAGCAGGTTGTGCCCTGAATCCTGTCGGGTTTTGCATGACTTGCTCATGAAAGCTGTAAAAAAAAGCTCCTCTCCCCAAAAGAAAATTAGTTGAAAATATGGAATAGGCTGACGCTATGAGGACAATGAATTGTGTCTTTTGGTGGATGGATATGTGGGTTCTATCTGATTAAGTAGGTAAGTACATAAGCTAATCTCATGATTTTTTTTCGTTCATCATCCCCAAGATCAAAGTCACTTTATTCATCCTTGTCCTCTGATATCAAAAGCATTGCCATTGAGGCTTTTTTACAAACTCCTTTAATAAGCATCTCTATCTTTCGACCTGTTTCATAGATGTTCCTTCTTACCCCTTTCTAGCGGATGACACCAATGTTCCCTTTTATGTATTAGCATCTTGGGTACTTAGCACATATTTCCTAGCATTGTTGACTCTTTGCATCTTACCGTCTTCAGCTTTTTCTTTACTTTCTAGCAACTTCAGAAGGATCAATCTAACTGTCAGGAGCAGATGTACTAGCATTCACATTCTCATTTGTTTCAGCAAGGTAATACTTCATCCTTGTAACAACACCCGAACATGCAAATAACACTTGCATTTGTCTGAAAGTCTATGCTAGGAACAGAACACTTTTAGAGTAGTTCCACATGACCACCTCAACATCCTTTTTTATTTGTTTTTTCCCATTTGTCCCACTAAAAAAAATCACATCAATTACAATGAGTAGGAACCTTCTTAACAAATGGCAGAAAGGGACAAGTGGGGACCAACAACTTGTGCAGCACTGTGGGAGGAAAAAACAAAGCATAAAAAGCTCTATTAGTATGGCGGGAACATGTCCAAACTTCCAGCTGCAAGTGGCATAGTGGGGGACCATCTTCTGGAATTGTGGGAAGGAAAGATTCTTCAGTTTCCCTCCAATCTTATAAAGTAATTTGAAAAATAAAACCAAAATGAATTCTTAAAAACAGGTTTGCAGTGGCCCTTCCTGTTTTTACATTTGATCTGGACATGCACAATTCGATTCAGAAATGTGATTCTTGACATTTAGAAGCCATTTCAAACAATTCCACGCCATATCAAATCATGATTTGAATCAATCATTTTGTGTGATTCTGATAACCTTGTAGTAGACATTTTTCGCCGCTGCACCACATCATTCTGCCCAGAAGTTATTTCCTTACTCTCCGGCTGCTGTGATTGTGAGATGTCTTTATAACCTCAGGGACAAAAATTTGATGTATGGACAGATTACCCGCTACAAACATTAAGCATGAACCAAACATACATGTTTTTTCACGTTGTTCTCTGATGTGGCATCGTAACTATACTTCTCAATTTCATACTACTGATTTTAGATTATGTGGCATTTGCATTACCCATGTATCTTCCTATCAGGTGGCTTCCACCTTGAAACAGTTCCATAGGATGAAACAGAAATTGGTCAATACCAAATGTTAGGTTAGTTAACTGTCACTTTCTTGTGTAGAACTACTTTCTCGTAGTCTTGTAAAAATGTGGATGCTAGTTTTGTTTTGTGTGAATGTTTATACTCACGGTGATATGTGATCATTAATACGAGTGCTTATTCATTTCTTTTTGGCTACAATTACCTGATTTGGTGGTGACTGAGACTTTTTTGGTGTGGTATATCATACGTACTAATTTTTTGTTTCAACTCTAGAAAATTCATGTTTACTGCATAGACTGTGCCAAAAATGGTTGAAGCATTATGTGTCGTCTTCAATGTATGCTTCTGCAGTTCTTTTTGTTGTTATTACTATGTATTTCCTGGTTTGAGTCCTCCTCTTCGTTCATTTATGAATTAGGTTTCTCTTATAAATTAGTTCTTTGCATAACATTTCGGAGTTCATATTTGTTAGAAACAAGGTCAAAATAGTGGCAGATGGTGCCATGCCTCCACTGGTGGAGCTCCTCAAGATGAAAAATAGCAGTATACGAGAATTAGCTACGGCTGCAGTCTTGACACTCTCAGCTGCTGCATCCAACAAGCCCATTATTGCTGCTTCTGGTGCCGCACCTTTCCTTGTTCAGATTCTCAAATCTGGAAGTGTTCAAGGCAAAGTTGATGCTGTTACAGCCCTTTATAATCTTTCTACCAGCAACGAGAATTCCACTGAACTTCTTGATCCAAGTGCTGTTTTCCCTCTGATCAACCTTCTTAAAGAGTGCAAGAAGTATTCCAAGTTTGCAGAAAAAGCCACAGCACTGCTTGAAATCCTTTCCAACACTGAAGAAGGGCGAACCGCAATCTCACTTGCAGACGGTGGAATCTTAACACTAGTTGAGACAGTTGAAGATGGATCACTTGTCAGCACAGAACATGCTGTAGGAACTCTGCTATCATTATGCAGAAGCTGCAGAGATAAATACCGTGAGCTGATTCTTAAAGAAGGAGCTATTCCGGGTCTGTTACGTCTGACAGTGGAGGGCACGGCTGAAGCTCAAGATAGAGCTCGTGTGCTTCTGGATTTGCTGAGAGATTCTCCCCCAGAGAAGAGACTAACCTCATCAGTTTTGGAGAAAATTGTTTATGACATTGCTGAACGGGTAGATGGAGCAGATAAAGCTGCTGAAACTGCCAAACGGTTATTGCAAGATATGGTTCAAAGGAGTGTGGAACACAGCATGAAATGCATTCAGCATAGGGCTGCATCTTGCACTCCTTCTATTCCTTCCACTTGATGTGTACCTTTTTTCCTCATCAAGCAACTGCACAATTCAGTTTTAACTTGTAAATATGTGTTTTTATTTTTTCTCTGGGGGGTCAGTTAGTGTGTAACTAGATCACCATGGAAAGTGAAGGTTAGTCAAATATAACAATCTAAATATTCTCACTTAATAGAAAAGTGAATCTAATCCATCTATTTAACATCCAAAGGTGAAAAGAGGATCAAATTCGTTTGAGACATCTCATTCTTTTCTTATAGGTGAAATATACTACTTAATTCAATGTAAGAATACTGATACAAAATTAATGGAAGAACAATGATATAAAATTAAGAAACTTATTGGTGAAAAATGTTTTATCAAAGCAATTAATATAGATTTTGTAATTTTTTAAAGGATAAATATTTTAGATATTTTCTGCTTTATATTATATTAAAAAATTATCTAATATAGAGAGAGAAACATGAAAGAAGATAGTTAATTTATTCAATAAAGTCTTTTGTTTTGGTTGTAAATTGTTTTTTAAGATAGTAGAAATTAAAAATTGTCAAAAAAATAAAATAACATATAAACATGTTCAAAAAAGAATAAATAGAAATAGAGAACACTAGAGAAATATATTGTTAAGAATTATTGATGTTATTAAAATCTTTGGGAAAAACAACTTAGCCTTTTGTGAAAAATATAAAAAGATCTATCAAAATAGTAATGACAATTTTTTAAGTTTAATAGAAATGATTGTAGAATTTGATTCAAGTACTATATTTTTTAAATTAACAATGATGAAATTCATAATTATTATCCTGGATATAATATATAATATAAGTTGATAAATTTGTTAGCAAGTAAAATCAAAACAAAAATTATAAAAAAAAAATTATGGATGTGAAATATTATTTGATCATAGTTTGAGTATATTTCAAATGCAAGTCATCAATTATAAATGTCTTTAGTGTTATAATGTGTTAAAATTTCATCAAATCCAATACAAGTTAACAAGTACTGTTTAGAATTTTTAAAAGTAGATGATACAAGTTGAAACATCAAGTGTGCAAAAAAGATTTATTGATATTAATTATAGAATATTTTATACTCCATGTGGTTGTCATTGTCTAAA
>Ga0123340_1000813_pt1 | contig 23418 bp, 5 predicted proteins | sample SirMexnodulemix_FD_89961 | JGI IMG/M metagenome (GOLD analysis project Ga0123340, IMG submission 89961) | Root nodule microbial communities of legume samples collected from Mexico - Siratro Mexico nodule mix | ecosystem: Host-associated > Plants > Roots > Nodule | place: Mexico: Nepantla...
ATGAATATGTGTGTGTTTCAAGTATGGAATAATTAAACTTAATTATGATACTAGGGGTATAATATGTCTTGCGTTAATAAATAATTTACAAAAAAGCATAATTGATTTGATTTTTATTCTTATAAAATTTAAACATTGTTTTTAAGCATCTTTCTAATAATAATAATAATAATAATAATAATAATAATAATAATAATAATATATGAAAAAAGGACAGGAGTGCTAGTTTTATTGTAATGCTAATTATACTTCTAATTAAAATTATTTTTAATTTTACAATTCAGCTATTAAAATTGCTATCTTCATAGTAAGTTCTTCCTCGATAATTATTATCAACAAGAATCTAAAGTATATTTTAAACTTTCAAAGAATGAAAATAATACAATTTTTTTAGATGTATTCAATATGAAATCTTACAAAAAATACAATACTCATTTTACCTAATAAATAAATAGCTTATTTTTTTAAACACGATAGATGTAAAGTTTTTAAACCCTACTATTAACAATAAAAATGATCTTACATACAACTTTTAAAGCATTTATGATAAAACTCAATAAATTATTAATTAAATTTACAGAAAACATTAAGAGAATGTAGTCATTTTCAATTATTAAAGCAATCAGTAATAACCTGAAAAAATAAAATAAATACAACTTACTTTAAGTCTCTCAATTTTTAAGTCAAAATGAGCCTTAATTATTGTATTAAAAACAATTATTTTAATCTAACTTTTTTCGGTAACTGACAGTGAGAAATGAAAAATTAGAAAAAAAAAATCTAAAACATATCTTCTCGGAATAAAATAAATTTATCAGAACAATAATTTTATATACGTGTATCTCTTTTCGCATTTTTAGTGCCCTCTTCATATTAAACCTAACTGAATTTATTTATCTTTATTAAATTTAACCAAATTTATCTGATCACAACTTGCTTAAATATATTCTATTAATAAAGGTACCATAAATAAAAGCTACCTCAGTTTTATCAAACACTTGATGTCAAAATCTAAGTTAAATAACATCCATTGGATTGAGAAAGTGATTCTTGTGCAGTTAAAATCTCAAACTGAACAAACATGATATCAGCGATGTGGTACCCAACAGATCAGAACGTGCACGATGTTGCTTTCACAACCCAAACTGCACAACATCTCCAATGCCATAAACACGGGTTTGAAGAAGAAGGGTAGCAATAACAATCATGCTTCACCTGCCATACTCTACCACTACCCTTGTCCTGACGGTGCTTTTGCTGCGCTTGCTGCGCATCTTTACTTCAAGGCCACTTCCTTATTCTCTCCTCTTTTCTTTCCCAACACTGTTTACAACCCCCTCAGGTTTTTTCTCATTCAGTATTTACTATTTGTACCATTCATCCTGCTATCAATCATTGTTATGCCATGTGTGTTATTGCTATGCCGTTTCATTTATGTGTATGTATTTTTGTCTTTGATTGAAATTTTCAGTGCTGAAGATCTTCCTCTGAATGAAATTAGTGATCTTTACCTCCTAGATTTTGTGGGGCCCGATGGTTTTATTCAAGAAATCTCCACCAAGGTTCCGAGGTGATTTGCCTTGTTTGCTGTTTTCCTTGTGAAAGATGCATTTTTTAAAAAAAAATTGTTTTTCATGGCCGTTTAATAGGGTTGAATTATCTTTGTTTGTGCTGTTTTCTTGCGATGTAGGGTGATTGTTTTGGACCATCACAAGAGTGCCCTTGAGAGGCTAGGGAATGATGTTTCACTTGGTGAGAATGTGGTGAAGGTTATTGACATGGAGAGGAGTGGGGCTACCATTGCTTTTGATTACTTCCAAGATAAGCTTTTGAGTCCTGATGTTGCAGTTAAGCACCCCTCAGTGCTTGATGAATTTGAGCTTGCCAGGCAGCTTTTTCTGTATGTTGAAGATGGGGACCTCTGGAGGTGGAGACTCCAGAATAGCAAAGCTTTCAGCAGTGGTTTGAAGGATATGAACATTGAATTTGATGCCAGGAAAAATCCTTCGTTGTTTGACCAGGTAATCTACGTTCAGAGTCTTGCATTGCTTTCTCAACTTTTATGATTTATCATTAGAATCTGATTGGAATACACCAGCAATGTAAGACTTTGTATATTTGAGTTTTTGTTCTCTGATTTGAACAAGCACATTGAGTAGTTCCTAAGTGCATGAAAATATTTAACTCCTTTGTTTTGTCCTGTAAATTTGTCCATGAGTTCATTGTGGTGATTCTACTAAATTTTCCCTGCCTCATTAAGGTTGATAGTTCTTTATTTTCATACTTATATGTTGCCACCAAGATAGAGTGATAGGTCATTTCATTTTGTATAAATAGTTGAAATACCTGACAATTTTGTGTATTATGGCAGTTGCTTTCTCTAAACTTGAATACTATCATTAGTAGAGGTATGCTAAGCTTATCACTCAAGCAAAAATTAATTGATGACGGTCTCAGCAAGTCGTATGAAATTGCCCTCGGGAATGGTGCATTTGGTCATTGCCTGGTATGGTTGATGTTTCCTTCTTTTAAGATCTCACTATTTCTTCCTCTACTTCCTTCTATTCCTTGGTTTTGCAGTCAAATTTCTTTAAACCATCCATCTGTAGTTTTTGGTTGTTCATGCATTGATGCTAATTTTCAATACTTATATTGAGCCTTAGTTGTGTTTTTCACACCGCTCTTGATTAGGAGAGAACTAACGAGAGTCTTTTTCATTTTCAACCATTTGTGTTTTGCAGGCTGTCAATGCAGATACTACTTTTTCACAGTTAAGAAGTGAATTGGGACATCAATTAGCTACTAAAAGCCAGGAAATGAAGTTGAGGTTTGTTCATTTTAATTTCTTGTTATTATTAATTAAATCATATTGCTGTTCTTCTCCTTTGACTCACTGGAAAATCTCTTAGTGATATGTGTTGAGAAGTCCCACATCTCTTGCTCAAGTCTTGGAGTATGATTTATATGTATACTGTAGGACAGTTCAACTTAAATGCATCTTGCTAGCTACTTATACTAAGAGGCTTGCCTGGTTTGGCACGGACTTGAATATAGGAATTAGCTTATATGACAGCAAAAGGATTCTCAATATCTGCAATTCCCAAGTGATTTGTTTATATTTCCTTCTCAATTATGCCTTGTTATTAGATCAATGTTTTTGAGTATTTTCTCTTTTAATTCACAGTAAATTTGGTTTCTATCACACAGTCACTACCTAATTTAGGTACAGTATTCATTTCATTGCGCTAAGATAGATAAATAGAATTTCTGACACATAAAAAAAGTACAGAATTGCTTGCAGGATTTATGAAGGAATCTTGCTAATAGAACTCCAACATGAAATTTTCTGTCCATTCTATTATTAATGTTAGTTTGAAACTTGTCTTACGTGTTAATGTATCTTGTGATCTTGGACTTGTATATATGTGTGTGTGTGTGTGTGTGTGTGTGTATATATATATATATATATATACCATCTTTTGATACTCTTCCGCTCCAAATACAAAGCTGTTTATACAATGTATACAGAAAATTAAACCATGGAACTTATAATCACCATATATTATTAAGATGATTTGTGTCCTTATTTATTGGAGAATCAGAATATTATTAAGGAATTGGTATCTCATGTTACTTATGCACTTACATTTTTACTTGTAGAGGTATTGGTGCAATTGTATATAAAGTACCAGAGCTTGAAAATGATCAACTGCTAAAAATAAGTCTGAGGAGTGTGGAGAATGAAGATACCACGCCTATCACTCAGGTTTTTCCTTTATCAAATTGCTAATTGCATCTTTTTTGCAACTCTTGTTGGTTATACTTGTAGTTACTATCTTTCTTCTCTTCTATTAGGAATTTGGAGGTGGTGGACATAGAAATGCAGGTTCTTTCATGTTAACAGCTGATAAATTTGAACAATGGAAGGTGTGATTGGACTTTTGCACTTGACATGAGGTGATGAAGGAGCTCTTACATGATGTTCTTCTGTATGCTGCTCAAATTTCAAAGCCATGTGAAATTTTTTGATAGTTGTATCAGTCACTGTATTATGCAAACTATTTATTTATTAGGTATTATCCATTTAGTTTTTTATCTTTCTGTAGTCAACTCCTTTAGTATAAATAGTTTGTTTAGAACCTTCCCATGGTATTTATATACATGTAATAAGTACCCTATTATTGCTGTTAAAATTTATAATATTGTATTTTGGTGATTCTGTTTTAAAAATTTTATTTTTTAAAAGTTTTAAGGACCAAAATACAATATTATAACATATGATAATAACTTGCAAATAGAATTATCACATATCTACAAATATTTATGGTCTGGATAAAGAAGGTTCCAAAACAAATTATTTAGAACATAAACAGTGATCCTTCTTTATGTAATTTTTAAAATTAAGTTTAAATAGTGTTCCTGTTGGGATTTCATTGCATTGAATTTTGAATGTTGGTCTTTTATATGTAACATCGTAGTTTTTAGTAATGAGTTTAGAATTATTTGATTAAACACTCTAAAATCTCTTCCTTTACTTGTTCTATTTTTGGAAAATTGCTGCTTTGATTATGTTGAGACTTGGATTATGTAGAAGATTAATGAATTGACCAAGAAATGTGAAGTGTAAATTAGAATTTGCAACTGTCAATAAAAAAATTACATGAATTAGGCTAAAGCTCAAAACTTTTTTACTCATTTTCTTCATTCAAGTAAACTTTAAAAGTTAATGAAAATATGAAAAAGATAATATATAATTGAAAGGGATATATTCATATTTATGTTATCTTATTGTTAGGCACCCCTATATGGGTTGCATACATGGCCTGTGTGGTAAAGTTAGAGGCTTTTAGGATAGCACCACAAGAAAGAGAAGTTTCCCTTCTCTGCTTTACTTAATTTTCATTCTCAATTTCCAAACTTTCTGGTACCCTTGTAATCAAATCAATGTTCTTTCAGTATTTTCTCTATTGATCAAAAGTAGTTTCAGTTACTTTGCTATCACATAATCATGGCCTAATTTGTTTGAAGTACAAGATTCTTTGCATTGGACTGAGAGTTTTATATCAGTGAATGATTTGTTAAAATCAGCTTCATAAATAAATTTGAAATGTTTAAGGATGGATATTTAGATCCTGTAGAGGAGTAGACAATTACGAAAGTACTTGCTGATTTAAAAGAGAATTTTACTGATAAAACTCAAACATGATATTTCAGTTAATTCTATTGGTAAATTTTTGGTTTAAAACTTGTTTTACTTGCCTATACATCTTTGATCTTGCAATTGCATTAATCAGAAGACTATGCAAGAATTTGTTTAGATAAACTTCTTCTCAAGTTTAAGAAAAGAAATGAAATAAGTTTGTTTATAAATTAAATCTATATTAAAAGAATTTTACAGATTAGTTAATTTATAAGTTATTTTTATTAGGTAGAATTTTACTTTATTTTTTCTTTTCTTAAAAGTAATTATGGAAAGATTCATCATAAACATATCCATAATCGAATTCTTGAGATTATATACATCTAATAATATTCTGAGACAAATCTGTTCATACAATGTTTATAGAAAATTAAAACATGAAACTCAACTATTTTGAGATGATTAAAGTCCCATGATTAGTGGAAAATCAAAACAGAATATCTGTAACATCTTGTAGAGATATTTGTGCAGTTGTGTATAAAGAACCATACCTTGAAAATGACCAAAGGATAAAATTAAGCACGAGGGGTGTGGAGAATGAAGATACCAAACCTATCTCTCAGGTTGCACCTTCATCAAAATGCTAATTGAATCTTCTTTGTGACTATTGTTAATTATACTTGTATCTGATATATTTTTCTCGTCTTAGGAATTTGGAGGTAGACATTGAAATGCAAGCTCTTTCATGTTAATAGCTGATAATTTGAACAATGAAAGGTGTCATTGGATTTTTGCACTTGGCATGGTGACAAAAAGGAGTTATAGTCACACATGATGTTCTGTATGCTGCTCAAATTGCTAAGTTATTTTGGAATGTTTTGGCAGTTCTGTCAGTTACTCTATCATGCAATTCTCTTGACTATTTATTAGGTATCAATGTGGTTGTTCTTTTTTATGTAATTTAAAAGCAATGTTTGAATAGTCTCTCCAATCATCTATGGATTTCATTGGACTAAAATTTTCTTAATGTTAGTCTTTAGAGATCAATTGGTTTTAAAGCTACTTGGCTAAACAATCTGTCTGAAATTTTGATAAACAAGCATTAGCATAGCTGATTATACTCTTAACTACCTTTCATTGCTAGAATTCCTTCTGCCAATGAAGAACATAATGAAAATAATTAACACTTGAGCTGTGATTTATATTTATTCCACAAATAACACCCAGATCACCTCGAGATAGAGGTTAGTACAAAAATGTATAAAATCAATGCAATAATATGATCCTAATTAACAAGCCCACCAAACCAAAAACAAACCAAACCATCCTCACCAATTAAGTATAGTAATAATCAGAAAAACAAAAGTTAAATCTTTTAATTAACAGTTATATGGAAAAGGTATAAATATTTTATTATATGATGAAATGTATATATATTTATATTTATATCCGGCTCCCAAGTTATTCACCACCAATCTGGCCTGCCATTAGATCTTCAAAATATTAGTTTGTAAATGTAACATGTGAGAGTTCTTCACCACCAACCATAGCTGCATTAGAAGAATACCATGCATCTTCTGTGATGAACTGCATCCATGAATCATCTTTGTCTTCCTCTTCCAAGCATGATGATGATGCCCCTGGTATGTCAGGAGACATGGTTTCACACTCATTAATTATGGTTTGGCAGCTCTCAATTAGTGAGATACTACATTGTCCTTGCTCTTCAATCTCAGAACAGATTCCATTTTTCTTGAACACACGGCACAATGCATAAGTATCCTGCAAGGTAGTTATTAAGATAGTTAACTAGTTTGCTAAAGGAACTTCATTTGGACTTTTGTTGGTGTCACTTTTCTCTTTTGGATATATATAAACTAATGCAGCCTAAAGTAACACACTAGTATAGTGTAGGATTTTCCTACCAATTATTGCTTTAGGTCTTTTGTTTGCCTACATTTGAAATGATCAACTAAAGCAGTGTAGTCAAAAATTGTGGCCTAAACGGATCTACACAATGTGGTGGAGGTTAAAACCACAAAAGAAAACCTCTGAACAAGCCAGTGGCAGAAAGATTCAAAGAGTGCTAAATGTTCTGTCCATGTTTCTTGTTAAGAATATTAAAATTGCTGCTACTGTGTCCTAATCAAGAGGAGACTTTTTGGTTACTGAAAGGGTGAACATATTATGTATGCTAACTTCATTGCTAAATTCATTTGCCATAATCATATGACTTGATTGGCACATCCTGGCTTAGATATTAATTTACTTATAACGAATATTTGGTTGGTACAATTGACTGTACCATCACTCTCCTTTTTATTATCTTAATTATTTGTAAGTTTTCTGGGGTATAGTATAGTACCGATTTGTCAGGTTTGGTGTTCAGGAATAAAGTAAAAAGTGACCGACACAGAATGAAAGTGATGGGAGAATTGTAGCTGCTTTATGAGATGCACAAGCCTTCATGGCTTATATAGAATCTAATAATTCTAGATCGGGGTAGGAAGGTTGAACAGATAATAATTGACAAAGACACCAATAACTAAAGAATTTTAATCAAGAAGGGATAGAGATAATAAAGAGGATAGTAGTTTTGTCTCATTACATTACACTATATTATATTGTAGATGCAATAATGTAAAGGACAAGGTGCACTAGAACTTTGTCATTTTAGAGGTATTAGAGTAACACAAGTAAAGAATATGTCAGCCATACGTTTATAGAGTACCTACAATAAACAACCATAAAGTAACATGAGAGAGGGAGAGAGAGAGAGGAGAATAAAGCTCCTACAAAAGTGAAGGCTTTCCATGCACGCCATGCAATTTTCACGTTCTTCTACTTCCAAACATGTACAACGTCTTATGTACTTCATTTTTTTCTACAGTTTCAAGTTTTATTCTCACTGTGTTTGTAGTGTGACTCTCATGAAGTGATCATCATGGGAATATGGAACTAAAGCTTATCTATCTTTTTTTTCTCCTTGTCTTTGGTGTAAAAGAGGTGCTGAAAATAATCAATGAAAAATGCTTTTGTCACTCCCTTAAGCATCGAACTTCTTGCTTTTTGGTTCAAATATGTGATGACAAGTGTGCATACTGCACACACAAACAAAAGAGAGTTCTGAAAGTAGGTAAAGGGTCAGGTGGGCACCGGAGGCTAGTTTTAAAGACAACAAAACATTTACTTTTCTAAGATGTGACTTGTAAAGCTAATTTGGAAGGTGGAACTTACTAATTCGGGCTTGTTACCATTATGTGGCAATTTCACGCAAAAATGACTAGAATGAGCATATTTGAACAAGGATGAGTAAATCATTTTTACCAAACTTATTCACTTTCAACTTAAACACAAAACAGAAGTCGTGGAGTACAATTTTGACAGTAAAATTGAGCGGCAAAGAATTTGTAATGCTCACTGAGCATGACGTTGATTTTGTTAATCATTTACTAAGACATCTCTTTAAAAAAAATAGAAGCCATCTTCTCTCCTCACAACTTCATCTGATTAACAAGTGACTACATAAGTTGATTGATTGCTAATGCGTTGGTAATGCATTTTGTAGAAATAGCCATTTTGAAACTAAACCAAGCTAAAATCACTTGATTATGAAAACTGATGACAATTACTGAATAAGAGTAAAGCTACTTGTACACCTAAAAGGCCAACAAGCAATTCAAACATGAGCACAACGCCCATTAAGCATAACTAGCTAAATACTCAAGATAACATTAAAATAAGTGCAAGAAGGACTTTATTAACTTTTTTCAAACATTATTTTAATGTATCTTGCATTTGAATTGCTATTGGTTTTGTGTAATAGGTATGCAGTAGCCACAGGGTGACTTTTTTTGTCTTATTTTAATCACTTTTGATTGTGAGTAGGCATTAAGAGCTTTACTTTATGTTGCTAACAATCACATATTTTGAAAATAATGTTCTATGAACACCAAAAACCGGTGTACATACACTATGAGAGAGATACACGAAGGTGAAAATAATGATAATGTGATGCTGATAAATAATATAATGTGATAGAAAGAAAGAAGGTTACAGAAGAAAAGATGATAATGTGATACTCATAAGTAATAAAATGTGTCAGAAAGAAAGATATAAAGATAAATAAGAGATTAAACTGTTAAAATATAGGTACCACCATTATTGATATACTGATATAGGTTGAATATATGTATATACATACCTGTAATCCAGTGGTGTCCTCACACTCTTTGTCATCAAGGCGATACTCATGCATCACCCAATCAGTTCTGATCCCTTGAGGAGCTCTCCCTCTATAGTACACCAAAGTCTTCTTCATGCCAATGGGTCTGCTTTGGCATGAAACTCTCCTATCTTTTCCAGTGGACTTCCAGTACCCTGCACGAGTTGCTCTATTTGTTCTAAAACCATTCGGGTATTTCCTATCCCGGGGTCCAAAAAAATACCACTCTGGATCTCTACTCGGTAGAAATGATTTCTCTAACCATGCAAGACAACAGAAAATGTTCGAAAATCAGTCAATCAGTTAAACAACTTTGCCTAATTGAAAATGTAGGCCATATATAGTGCATCAAATTCATAATCTTTGCCTAATAAGATGACACATGTATGAAAAAGAATGTAAACAAGGCACATGAATGATCCACCAAAAGATATGGCAAGTTAGGTACTCATTTGGGGGTAGTTTTTTCATAGAGATTACCTATCCTACAAAGATAGTTAAATGTTGTTTGTAACTAGATAAAGTGATGAAGAGGTTGAGTAGTTTACACAAGGTTTTAAATTTCACTGTCATCATTGTACACACACATTGTGAATGTGCAAACACAATTTCTAGCATGATATTGTTTGAATGTGAGAGAAAAATGTTATGAGCTATAAATGGATGAGTGACAAATGGGAGAAACACAGTGGTTGGAAGAATAGAAGGGTAGTTAGTTAAAGGGAAGAAGAAAACCTGCTAATTCCCAAGGTTCACATTTGTAGAGATCAACTTCAGGAATGATATCAAGCTCAATTTCTTGGCCATTGATCTTCCTCTTGAGATAGTAGTTGACAAGCTCTTCATCGGTTGGATGGAACCTAAAGCCAGGTGGTAATCCAACCGGTGACATTTTTCTCTTCTCTTCTTCTTATTGTAGCTTCTGCTAAAGTGTTTTCACTCATCACAACCATCATTGCTTATAAACAGACCAAAAGGAACCAAAGTTCCTTATCTTTGAGTTTTTTTCTCTTTTTCTTTTACAGATTTTACAGATTCTTCTGGCATAACGTTTGACACAAGCCTTTTCCCTATCACTGATAATATATACTTCCTTGTGTGTAGGTACTTCCATTTAAATCATACAAATATCCTCCTTAATCCTTTGCTTTCCTTCATATAGTTTATTTGATGACCCTTTTTCTTTCTTTTGTGAGAACATTTTGAGGCAAGAGAAGGCTAGCCATTGGCCTAAGGAGTGAGTGAGGGATCTTTAGACTTCAAATTAATGTGAAATGTCCACTAATTAATTGTATCTTCATCAGCCAATCAGTAATACAAAGCAGACACACCACACTTTTTAGAAGCAGAAGATAAGCTGGTATATAATAAATTAATCGATGTGGGAGTTCAAATACTACTGCTATAATAATAATAAACTACAAACTTTGCATCACAACCTGTCCCTGCCATTGTTTATTTCATTATTGAATGTTATGCTGTGTGATGGTGCTTTAAACAGTTAATTTAACAGATATCTTTCTTCTAAGAAATGTAAATTTTCTTTGAGCTCAAACTTTCATATGCTACTGTATGAAAGAACAGAACATCATAACACGAGCCAGAAGAAACAACTAAAACTGATATGTGGATATTCTGAGTTTATGTTCAGAATTTAAAAAATATAAATTAAGGAATTGTGCAGTTATTTTTTAGTTGAAGGGTTATATAATAATTACTTTTGATTGAAAAGATTTATCTTTTAGTTGAAGGGTTATATATATACAGTTACTTTTTTGGTTAAAAAATTCTACAGTTATGCATCTTATCAGATAACGAAATTATTTTAATTTAATAAAGAGTAAAATAGTCTAGTTAAAAATTATATAAAAGCAGTTATAAAGAGTTATATCTCTTTGTATAATGATATAAATATGAATTAACATTGAAGTATGTAAAACCTGTATCAGAAAAAAAAAATATACTAGATATAAAAATGCTTTTTTTAGTTCATGATACTTACGGAAGTATTTTTTTATTTCTGAATTTTGAAATTAATTTTTAACTCGAGTAATAAACCTTTATACTTTTTTTTTTCTTTTTAAAGCCACGATGTAGAAGTCAGCTGAGAATTATTTTTATTTTAACATAAAATTGTTATCAGGATAAGTATTCTATTCCTTTTGGATTTTGAAATTTTGTTTTATTGCTGTTCTACAAATCCACAACATAATTAATAATTAATTAAGAAAATATGAATCTTTAATAGTTTAAGTCCTTAATTTTATGTTTTGATTTTTAGGTTTAGCTTTTTCTAATGAATTTGTGTACATTTTGAACGGTTAATCAAATAATAGTATCTAAGATTAAACCGTTAAGTCACGCTCGAAGTAAGAGAATAGTCATATCAATTGTTTTTTTTAAAAAAAAAAAGTTTAGTAGTTTAAAAACTATTTGACTTAGTTAAGTTTATGATATTGTATATTGAGACTGTTATTACATTGATAATCTAAATAAGTAAATTAAAACGTGGTGAGAAGTTGGTGAAGTTCTTTTTTAAAACTTTATAAAATATGTGTTAAGAGTTACTTTAATTATTTACAAGTTGTTTTATGAACGAATAGGCTTATATCTTAAGTTAAATGTTACTTTTTGATAAACATACTTAATATCTTTATGAATGAATAGACTAATATTTTAATATATTTATGAAGGAGTACACTTATATTTTAAGTTAAATGTTAGTGTTTGATGAACATTCTTAACATAGTATTTCAAATTGCGTTTAAGTAAATTTTAATTCTTAGTTTTGATTAAGAACTTAGTTTGTGTGACTTATTTTATAATTATATTATAAATTATGAAATATTTTATATTAATTTATCCTTTTGTGCTTAGACGCCTATTATAAAATTTTAAAGAATTTATATTTTACTAGTGGAAAATGATTTCAATATAATATTTCTTAGTTTGTATGTAAAAAAAAAAAGAAAAACCACTAAACGTTTGATTTAAAACAAATCTTTTAATATATGGAAATAATAATTTTGCGTGGATCATGAATCATCCCTAGATGTTAGGCTAAACCGTACAGCACACACTTTAGTGTTTTATTCACGTGGCCTCTTTTCCCAAACAGGGAGCATTGAGGATATCTAAATTTTCATGAGATTTTAGAACAAAAATATGATTCATTCACAAATGTTTTCCATTTTTCATGTGAAAATAAAAAAAGAAAAATACAACATTTCCTTTTCTTTTCTCTATTTTTTAGATCATTCATGTACTGTAAAACTGAAATTTGTATTTGTTCAAGTTTTTTATTGCTCTTAACCTAAATGTGAATTATCTTATTTTTTTTATAAATTTTTTATTTATAATTTTCCTTTTAATCAGGTCAGAATTTTAATTAATTATTATTTTAACAAATATCCTCCAATCCGATTTGGATGATCAAATATTTAGATATTAGTTGATTATGATACTAAATTTTTGAATATTAATTATACTTATTTAAGGTTGGTTATTTGTAGTTCAAAATCATAAGATTCATTAGCTAATATGACATTAAGTTCAAAGCACACAATCCACTATTGAATAAAAAAATTGCTATTTATATCTTTTATTTTACTATACACACTCCCCATCCAGGGTCAGGAAGAGATAATATTGTATATGTAATTTTAGTTTAATTAAAGTTTTAAAGAATTATTATTTATTTTAACATTTGATTAATAATCAACACACATTAGTTTATTTGTAATCATAAAATCAATGTCTTCATCGTGATTATATATATATATATAATACTTATGAGTAATAATACACAATTAACATTAAATTTTAAACAAGAAAAGGTATATCATTACAACAATCAATTCCTAAATTTTTCATATTTAAGGAAAGATTTCTTAAATTGTAACTCTCTGTTGAGCAACATAGTTTATAATCTAAGTGACAACATCAACAAGACATATCACTTAAGTCTAATTTTAATGTTTAAGTGACATTGCAAGGTATGAGTGATCTCAAGAGAGGAAAGAAAATTGATTTCACATGTTTCTCATTGAGCAATCAACTAATGTTTAAGTAACCAAGTTATTAAAGAGAGATAATCAAATCTTCTTGTTTAAGTGTAATATAATTATTTGAGCTACTTATCTTTAGCATTATACTAATGGTTTTATTACAAATATTTTTATTGCTTAAATAATGAGGAATCCAAAGAAAAAATAATTCTTTTTACATCCCTCATACTCCAACTTCAAATTCCAATATAAGTAAGGAACTCTATCTCTTATAAATATTTGAATGATGATGTTTTGTATTTATCAATGATCAAGTGATATATACAAAAGATAATAAAACTAATAAATTACGCTATCAGTTTCTCTTCTAAACCAATTCTTTTTTATTCAACATATATTATAATTCAATTAAAAATGTTGATACAAGAAAGAACATAATTCTATGAATAACTCAAAATACAATCTACCAACTCTCAAATTCAACCAAAACAATATTACATAGAATTCATACTCAAATCAACAATTAGCTATTTAACGCTTTATACAAATTTATATTATTATAAATAATTCTGATGTAGTTTAACTAATCTTACTTAATGGTTTATAAACTATTCTAAGTTGTTTATAAATGTAATTTAACTCATCTTACTTTATGGTTGCTTATATTCCAAGCAACAATAAATCTAATTGAGAAAAATAATTGAAAGCTCTCAAAATATCTAATCATTAAAATTTTAATTTATATTATTATACATAACATAAAATTTTAACATTTATCCTTTTTAAAAAATAATCCTCTAAATAAATAAAAAACGGTCTTACAAATTTATACTAATAATAACAAAATAAAGTAAAAAATTATTTTTTTTTTCAAAATACTGGTCTTTTAAAAAATCATGATTTTTCTATTTAATAGAACATATATATTTTTTATGAAATTGCCTTTTAGAAGTATTTTCTTATTTTTATTCCTGGTTTCTTTAATTATTGTCGCATTTTTATTTATCTCCTACATATATCACAAAATTTAACATATTATAATTTTCTTGACAAATGGTCATGATTAATTTGTAACTTCTTATGTAGGATCTAAAATGTAATATTCTCTTAAACCCTAAAATGAAAAATGGTGTTGTAAACCCACATTGATGAATTAATAACTCACACAAGTGATTGAATAATAATTAACAAAAGTCTAGAAAAACTCTTTGACATAAGATAGAGAGGGTAAAAGGAAAATGTAGAAGATAAAGTGGCAGCACAATTCATAATTCACTTGTTTCAGTAACCTTTCTTTTGCTTCTCTCTTTTCTTTTCCTTTCTTTTTTTCTCCTCCATCACATTTTTTTTTTATTTTAAATTTTCACCTTGAATCAGTGAGCTTTTGCTTTATAACCTAACTTTCTACGTAATTATTACTCAGCAATAATCCCCATATATATACTTTTTTCCATTTGGGTGATTCTAACCCTTCTTTTGTGTTTTCTCATTGCTTTATTGTTGTCTTTGATCAAGATCTCTAGCTAGCTACCACATCATATCTTTCTTATTACATCTTAACTTTTTCAGATTTTGCATATGTGACAAAAAGAACAATGTACTCATGCTTTAGACTTGTTTAGTTCCTCATGTAAATCCAAAACTTTAGTTGTCAAATAACAACTTTCTCTAAGCTTCAACTATAAGGTCAAAGAACAATCAGTTTAACAATTACTAATGGTAAAGTGCTTAAATGGTCTTTAATTAAGCAGATAAAACAGGTTGATTATACAAATTCAAATGAGATTAATGGCACTTAAGTATGGAAGAACTTACATACCTACTCACGTGGACATTGGAACCATCCTATTCATGTGTCTGCTAAATTTTCATAGCATAACATCATTTTAGGCTTTAACACATCTCTCTTTCTCTTTTCTTTCTGCTTCATTTTTGAAACAGTGCATGTCTTACTTTCTCTTGATAACTATTAATTTGGTTTATGAGACTGTACCTAACAATTTAAGCTTTTTGGAATATTAATCATCCAAGTCTTAGTGATTTCTTAAATTTTGACACCAAACTAAAACAAGGAAATAACTTACAAGTTGTAATAAAATTAATTTTTGTTTAAATCTTAAACCGTCTAACGATAGGTTTAATAAATCATGATGTGCATTCGTTACCAATTCAACAAAATTCTGGGACAATTTGATTATTATTTAGGCCGTGAAAAATATTTTAGGTTTTAATACAAAAAAAATAGTTAATTCGAAGGGGATTACCAACCAAAAAATTATAAAAATGGTAAAAGATCTAAATCACAAAGGGTAAAACGGATATTTCAAAAAATTTGAGTGTAGGAATAAAATATGAAGTTCCAGAAAGTAATTGCCTTCTTTAAATGTCAATGACTGTTGGGTTCTTGGAATGGATTTCATTTTCAAGACTATGGTCCAGTTGGGAAAAAACTGTTTAGTTCTTTTGAACTATCAAATATGAATATTTCTTCCTACACCTCCGGACATTTATCTACACCCTCTTAAATACAAAAATTCTTGTGCTTTATGAATTATATAATTTGGAAGTTAAAAGTGTTTTTCAATTACACAATCTAAAAGTTATTCCTGACTTTGAGGTTACATAATACAAAAGTCATTTTTAGATTTTAGATTACATAATTTAAAATTATTTTCATCATCTTAGTTGTCTTTTACACTTGTTTTTCAATTGTATGCATCATTAAAAAGAAAATTGCTATCAACGTTGAGCTCTTTGTCAAAGATATATTTTTTGTCATTGTGACTTTCAACCAAATGATCACGAATACCAAGTACTACTTCAACCATCACTCACTATATTTTTTTTTACTAAAAAGTCACACGGTTTTCGAGTTGCAAAATCTTAAAAGTCATTTTAAACTTTTAAATTGCATCAATCTGAATTGAGTAATTTGAAAACTAAAATAACTTCTAAATCATGCAATATTTAAGCATTTTTTTAAGTAAAAAAATTAAAATATATAATTCAGAAACAAAAATAATTTTTAAGTAGTTAATTCAAAAGTTTTTTGAATTACATAGTTTAAAAGACACTTTTAACTCTTATGTTATAAAATTTGAAAAAATGGAAACTTTTATGTTCATTGGTATACAGAAAAAAAATGCATGGAAGTGCCTAAAGAAATACCGATGATAGAGACTCAACTCCTCGTATTGACCTCTTAAAATACATCAGGGTAGGTTGTGTTTTTTTTTTTTTTTTTTTAATTACATGATAGAAAGTCAACTCAAATGATAAAAATAGAAAGATAAAATTTAAAGACGAACAGGGGAAAATTAAAAAATGAACGGAAATGTATATGAGAGTGTAAATAAAACTATAAATTAAGAAGTTACGAGAAGCATTTAGAAACTTGAAATTAGAGGAAAAGTGATAGTAAGATGAGCCCAGACAATATAAAATATGTTGCGTAAGTTAGGTGGATTGAAGAATTTATTTATTTATATATGTATGGGTAATCCAAATTATTAAAAAGATTAGGTTAAATGAACCCATAATCTAGTTTTTGATTCAATGTGTGAAGCATAATGACTTATATAGTTTATTAGTATTTGCCGTTCACATTGGAATAGATTTTTTGTGCTTGACTTCATGTCGTTTTCCAAAATGATAGAAAAAGTATTTTCGTACTTGGCAGAATGAAGAAAACAATATTTGTAAAAATATTTTATTTTTCTACTATTTATTATTTATTTATTTTATTTGTGAACAACACATGGGGGTAACAGTGTTCCTTAGAATGTTTATAGTATTTTAGTGGAAGAATATAAATTAAGACAGTTGATGACTTTATCCATATTATGAAAATAGACAAAACAAAAAGGACAACTCAAGATAATACCACTAACATCCTTATAATTCTTGACCAAGTGATATTATTAATTATTAATATCCTCTCAAAAATTGAAACCAAGTCACTAATTTATTAATATAATGTTTTGGTTATTACAGTAAATGTTGACTATTAATTATACTTCTTAAACATTGTAAACATTTTTATTTCAAATTCCCATCTTTTAGAATTGAACATTGTAAGGAAATTTGTATACTAATTGACATTTTAAATTATATAAGAAGAGACTTTATATACATTATGTGTGATTTCAAATAAAGGTCTTGTTTCTTAATTAAATGGCATAAATTTGAATATGAATTATGTTAGTTTGAATATAGAATAATATTCAACAATGTTTATTTAAAGTTCTTAATTGTGTCAGTAATTATTTTAGAGTATAAATAATTTGTAAAAAAATAAAATGGTCAAAAGGTGGTATAAATTAGGTTAAAAAATTGCATAAATGTTTAATAATTTTTTTTTTCTGATTGACCAATTTAATCAATATGACATTGTCTTACATTCTTAAATATTGTTCATTTAGGGTGAAATACTTATTTAATTCTAGTTAGATGGATCAATTCATATAAAAGTCTTATGTAACTTAATAATTAAAAAAGAAGTCTGGTGGTAGGGATTTTCTTTTACCAAGAAATCATGTTTCGTGGAAATTATAATTCATCAAAAAAAAATTGTTTGATTGGTAAAAATATTTATATAAACTTTAAATAAATTAAAATAATGTGTCTCTTTCACTACAAAATTTAACTTGTTACGAAGTCAAATAATTTAATAAAAGTAAAATATATCTTTTCCAACAGACTTTTATTTTGATTCGAGAAAATTAGATTGACGTATCTCCTCTGAGAATGTTTTTGTAACAAATTTAACTAAAAATTAAATATGGATAACATACTTATTACATTTAGTACCAAAATTTTAAAAAATCATTATTATTTTTCATTAACTAGAACACCATCTTATATACCATCTTGCATACTTCTATAGATGGTCATCTTGTTCATCACTTATAAAATAAAATACACATTTATCATTGGAAAAGTTATTTCTTAGCATCGCAAAATTATTAATAATAGCTTAACATCAACGAAAAAAGATAGAATTTCTTTAAATAAAATAGGAAATATATTTTTGTATATATTTGATATAAGATGATATAGGAGTTAATGAAAAAAAATACATCTTATTAATAATATCGTTAACATCAATGGAAAAAATAGAATTTCTTTAAATATTTAAAACAGTAAAGTATACTTTATGATTAAACAAAAAAAAAATCATGCATTTTACTATAAAAAAAATTTCCATTGGAAAAGAGTGAAGGGTAGTTTATTATTTTGAGAAAAATAAATGTATAAATATATGAAAAGTTGGAATCTATAATCAATTAATTAGATAACTAAATAATACAAATTAAAGAGTACATAAATAATTTAAAAAAATATATATATTTTGATATCACTGTTCAAAAATTACAATCATTTTGATACTTCTTTAATTATATTTTGAGTACTGATGATTTGACACTATGACATACTAATCACTTAACAACCTTACTTGGTGGTCACATGGTGGTGAGTTGACAATAGAAACCGGTTTTAAGTAGAGGTGTTGATTGTATCAAAAAATATATTTTTTATTGGGATTTGGAGGTGTTTAAAGTGAATTGAAGATGAATTTTAAGTTATTTTCTGTGTGTTGTTGTAGTTGGTCGTTGGTTTGGAACTATGGTGCTTTAGAGACGAGATTCATATGTGTTGCTTTGGAGCGATGATTGGTCGCTAGGTTGCAGTTGTGTGTTTTTATTTATGGTGACGTGTGGTGGTTTGTGGGCGGTTTCCATTTTAGGTAGCGGCGTGTTCTTGATTTTCCCTACGTTGTTCTCCGTTTGCGATAAGGGATTAACTGTTTGGATGTAAACATGTTTGCAGCCTACTCATTTTTTTTTTTTACAATTGGCCGCCTGTTGCCTGTTCTCACCCATTCTTACTTACATATTCTTTTCCCAGAGTAAACTCCGTCTTGAATCTGAAAAACCATAAACATTTCTTTTCCTTTAATGATTTCGACTTCTCAACTTCCTTCTCAGATCTTCTTTCTTTCAGGGTTTCGTTCCAAAATCTATCTATTTTCGTTTATCCCAACTTTCTTCATTTGTTCTCTAAACAAGTCTTGTCACCATTGTTAGAAAGGCGTATATTTTTTCTGTGGTGGTTGTCAAACTAATTTTTTCTTTTCATTTTATTATTTGCATTGTGAAAGTATCTAACACTCTTTTTTAAATATCAAATTTTCTTACCTTCCAATTAAAGATCCACTTACTAAGTCTATAAGCCACCCAATTCAACACATTAACTAGTAGTTAATTTATTCATTCTGCTCTCCAAACATTAATCACCAGACATAAAAAGTTGAGTTGGAGTGATAAATTTGTAATTCATAGATCTTAACCCACTTGAATAAGATTGTTTTCAGTAAATATAAATATATATATATATATATATATATATATATAAATATATATATATATATATATATAAAAGCTTGTATTAAAAAGGGTGCACCATGTCCATGTGGAAACTTTGGTTAAAGATGTACATTATTTCTTTTTCATTTGATATCTTAGTTCATGAGTGGGGTGCAGGATGAACAAGCAGCCAATTGACTACCTCCTTCAACTCAGCCTTTCCAAGCTGTTTGATTATGAACAAGGACTCTGATTTCTGACTTCTTCTGAAACTTGTTGCTAACTAAGAGGACAAGAGGAGATTTGACTGAACCACAAATATTCAAGAGTGATCCTTATGTAAAACAAGGGACCCCTTATGCAGATCTAGGATCTCCACTAAAGTCATCTTATTAAATCCAACAAGGTAATCCAAAACATATCTGAATCACCTATTTTAACACTTTAATTAACTGTTAATTAGATCATTGTTGATAGAAAGGCATTTTGCACATAACAAGAGAGATTGAACATGAGATTTCTGTTAATTAGATCATTCTCACAATTTTTCATGATGTAAATCATTTGCATGTCCTTCCTCTTACTTAGAATATGCAGTAATTTTACCCTTTTCATAACTAGATTAAAAGTGGTTAAAACAATAGAAGTAGGCTAAAATATGTGTTTGTAAGACTAATTTGCTGCAGTTTATTATTTCTGGTATAAAAAAAATGTAGAGTAAAAAGCTATTTCTGTTTTCTAGTTTACATGATTGATGGCAAATGAAAGAAGTTACTTTCTTTAAGCAACTTTGGAAGCAACTTCATTAAAGTTGGTCTGAGAAGTACTTGTATTGTGAGAAAACTGAAATGAAAACAATACCAATAATTGGAAGGGAAAGGTTTGGTAGAGATGGACCAAACTCTCTATTCAGAGCAAAAAAAGAGAGATAATAGAGAAAAAGTATATGTACAATACTTGATATACTACAAAGTTGTATAGAAAATAATAAGGGTTCGGAGTGTTTGATATATATAGACTTGTCAAGATATTTTCACTCTCACTCTAATTGAAATTGCACTTTTTCACTCTAAATATGGCCTGAATTTTATGTTTCTCCAAAAGCAAATATTAGAGTGAACTAGTGTATGCAAATTCATGTTTAGATATGCAAATATTGATCTTTAAATTGTAAAGAAAATGATAAAAAGAAAGAAAAAAAAGTTTAAAATATCAACTTTTTTATGAGATTCACATTTAACTGCAAATTTTAATCTCAAATATCTCCATAAAATAAAAATCAGAGTTTAGAATCTTACACAAATACATAAAATTAAAGCCCACTTAAAAGATGGATTTGATTTTGGATTTTCTGTATGTTACTTCATCAACAAACACAAAAAAGGGACCACTATGGGAAATAGTAAGTGAATGAATCAATGATATATAAAATTAATTCAATGATGTGGTTTCTCCATAATAAACTCTTCTAAGTTTGTTCTAATTGCATATAATTGGACACCAGAAACAAGTGGGGCATTATTATTTTTGCCCACACCATTTTTGAGTCACCATCTAATAAAATAATTAAATAAAAGTGTCTCTTAATAAGATAGTGAAAGTGTAAAATTGAGAGTGGCATGCATCTTCTACTCCAAAACTTGGATCAATTTGATTTTTCTCAAAGGGTGCATAGTTCTGTGGCTCTATTTGCCCAATGGGTAAATTGAAGTTCCTGATTTTGAGTCCTATTTGGAAGGGATGGTCCTTGATTTGTTATACCATTGTTGTTACTATTTCCTTCAAACCCCTTAGAAAGATTTGAGAGATCTGATGGTTCACTTCACCATTGTCACTTCATGTGGTTAAAATCAAAATCATGGGGAAAACAATTCAGAGGGTACCCCTTGTTCAGAAGGGACACTCAACTTTAAATGGCAAAGATATGCATACTATTTAGTAGGTACGAACAATTCATAACGTGACATGACCTCATTGGCTTATCAAGTGGCCTTGCACAATAAAATAATAGGTTACAAATACCATGGTCACCTAACCACAACACTAGATAAAGTTGTGTTATATTTTACTTCCAATTCAGGCCATTGATTAGTATTGACTAATATTTTATGAACTAAATGTAATGATGAGAACTTGTATTTTTCCTAATGAATTGTTTATTAATTAAAAAACAACCTTTAGTACGTTAAAAAAGAGAGAAGAGAAAATGATAGAAACAAGGGCATTAAGCATTTTTGCACCCCAATGGGGATGAAGCATTATATGAATGATATTGCTATAATCTAGGGCATAATCCACTAAAAAACTATTTTATTGGTACCACACTACGTGATTCAGAAGCCAACCACTGCTTCAGAAGATATAGAGCTATAAAATTATCTATTAGCAAATTCATTTTTTTAATAAAAAGATAGAACAAAAATTAGTGAAAGGATTAAAATAACTCAAACCCCAGGAAAAATATCCCAGAAAAAAAAATGTTTTACGTGCTATAAAATCATTTATTTAACTTGTATATTTTTTGCCAGCATTAGGTATCCATTGATCTTTCCATTAAAGGACATTTCTTCTTTTCGAATTCTCATAGACAAATGCATGTGGTTGTATTTCCATGTCTTACATTAAAAATCAAAAAAATAGATTGTGTTTTTGTGATTGGAAACCATTGGTCATTCATCAAATATTGTTGACCTTGATGTACCAACTAGTTACTTGTTTTGTTGCTAGGTGACTAAATGATATATACTATATCCGACAATTACAACATATATTATATACAATGTCCAAGTTCTTTTGTGTCCCTTAGCACATAATTGAGTATAAACATGTACATAACATTAAAGAATATAATGACATAGTTGGATATATGAAAATAGTTCATCCAAAAATTTTCCTTGTTAGAGAGAAAATCTCGTGTCTAGTGATTTGTGTTATTACCATATCTTTAGTTTCAATAATATGTTAATAGGATAGAAGTAATTTAACAATTCATTGTAATGTTTTCATACCATGAACATCAAAAGGAGTGTTTATTATATATATGATATTAGAAGTTCTAAGTGTCTCTTCTTGATTTAGTATGAAAATAAGATTAAATGGGCAGGTTTGTATTTCTCCTTGACTGATCATTAATTGCTTAATGAAGTTTTTACTTTTAACTTTTCATCGTTAGTACAAAGAGTTGAATTAAGAAGAGTTTATCATATATTAAGATCCTTAGTGGAGTATGTATATTAATAAATATATGACATTCTAGGAGAGTAACAAAACGATCAACTATTTAACAATTTATTAAGAAAAAGTACACTACTTCACCATAAATTTAAGGAGCAAGTCAGCAACTAACTCTTATCTTTATCATTTTTGAAATTTTGGGATCTATCTAGAGTATTGAGAAAAGTAAATTCTTCATTTAATCCAACAAAATTATGTTTAATCAAATATAGCAATGTAAATTCTCAATGGTTTGTTTATAATTATATTATATATCTTAATAACTTTTAAATAAATCTATCATTTTTCAAAATAAAATCGTGTCTCACACAAATTTACATCTAATGTAACAACCTAGAAAATCTATCATCTGAGTAGAAGTGGTAAAAGTGAAATGAACATTTGATTATTATATTATTAAACTGAAAACACGTATTTATAGGAAAAGTTAGTAATCAAGTCTCATTC
>Ga0123340_1000814_pt1 | contig 23418 bp, 13 predicted proteins | sample SirMexnodulemix_FD_89961 | JGI IMG/M metagenome (GOLD analysis project Ga0123340, IMG submission 89961) | Root nodule microbial communities of legume samples collected from Mexico - Siratro Mexico nodule mix | ecosystem: Host-associated > Plants > Roots > Nodule | place: Mexico: Nepantla...
TATATATATTATAAACGGCACCACATTGAAGATATCAGTTAGGTTAGACCAAAAACCTACAAAATAAATATGCAATAAAATACTTACTTGCATGTTGGATGTTGATCACAACCAATAAAGTAGCCAGCACCAAATCTACTTACTTTAAAAATAAGTGTGCCTTCCATACAACTGAAACAAGTTCAAACATAACATCAAGAGAAAATCTAATCAATATACAAAGCAACACATAGTGAATGTTCAATGCCCTTTTCTACGCAAATGTAAACCATCTCAAACTACAAAATTAGCCTAGTACAACAATATCATTCTAAGACAAGTCCATATGGTTTATGTTTCTCATGAGCAATCTTATTTGGAAATGTTGACTAAGCTCTAATGTTGAGTCTATTGGGTAGCTAATTTGCAAGTTAGCCATCACCAACAAAACTTAAACTATCGTGATTATAAAATTGTAAAGCAAGGATTGTCCCCACTTATATACTATAATTTGATACTATTTCTAGTTTATGTGAGGCTTATATTTTTCCCGATATTCTTTTGACATAGCCAATTCTACTTGAGCCAGAAGATATTAGCATAATTCTAATGTTTTTGGTTTGGTTAAAGAGAATGTGGGTGGAAAAGGAAGAGAAAACTTGACTTCAAGAAATAAAGGGGAACGAGTATTTAACCCCCTTAAACTTAAACTATTTTACAAATAAACACCCCAAATTTAGGTTTCACTCTAATGGATCCCTAAATTTTACGCTCTACGTGAATAAATAACTTAGACTTTAATTTGTCCTAATTGGTCCTTAAACTTTAATTTCGCGAAAAGGGAAACCAAATGCACAAGATTTAATCCCCTTAGATATGGAGAGGTTAATAATTTCTATATTAGGTTCATTTGTTCGCATGGAAAGCTAAATGATGTATTGGGAGTCACATTCCCAATCTCATAAAATTGCAACTCCTTCAAGAGTCGTTATATAATCATTCAAACCATATGACATGCATGTGTCATTGCTTGGTATCCTACCCTTAATCGAGTAACATTTTCTAATATCCTCCTACGACAAGCCCAGCATTCTTGAAAAATGCCAAACAAAATAAGAAAACCTTTATGTAGCAGAAACTGCAACACGTCATTCAACATTCTATTATTTAATTCTAATTCCATCCAAAATTAGAATATTTTACCTTGGACAAACCCGACTCTGATCTGGAAGAGAAGCAAATAAAAAATCACCAAATTTTTTTTCCAACATTTTCTCAACCTACAACCCATAAAATGCCATTTCATGAGTAAAAATCCAAAAAAAACATTACAGAATTTGTGAACAAAAACTGTGCTTGTAGAAAAATATTCACAACTGCCAAATACAGCATAGCAACAAAGTAAGAAGTTTAGATCAACAAATTCCAAGCCTTGAGCGAAAACAGATGTCACACCTGATGAATATGAACATTAGAAGTACGCTCACAATATGATTTAAACCGCGTCCAATAGTCTCTAAGGAGGCCTTTCCATTCAGTTAACCCAGCGGAAACATTGTCAAGCTGGATCAAGGAGGACATAAGAAATACAAACAATAATAGGAAAATAACAACCAACTAGATCAAACTGTAGATAAAAGAATCAGACTAAAATGGTGAGGGAAAAGGAGTCAATAAATGGTTTCAATTACAATAGTGATACGGCTTCCTAGCTTTAAAATTTGAGATGACAACGGGTAGGTTTTTTTAGGATACTAAAGTATCTGTACTCATTCCCACTTTTAAAGAAAATAAGGACAAGTAGCCTCAATGTTCATGCTCATACCCAATGGAATCCTGTACACATGCACCCCAAGCAGGTGACTTTTGTGGGTACCAATCGGATTCAAATCCCATAGTTATCCTCATTTAAAATACACATAAAATGGAAAGCTCAAATGTGGCCACGACCAAATCAGACTAGATACCTCAGTTTCCATATCAGCAGTAAAACTGTAGTCAGTGACCTCTGAAAAATGATTCGACAGAAAAGCGGAAACCTAAAAATCACACAAAAAATTGCATTAAATACATATCATATCGAGCTCATCTAAAGTGGCAACAAACAAGCCTATCTTGAATTAAGTCATAAAACTTGAAATAGAAAAGGAAAATACATCCTATTTCCCAATAAGCCTTGAGCAAAAGAGAATTGTCGGGTGTTAAACTAAAAGGGTGATTGTCTAAGAATATTGCTGAATTAGAATAAGGTGAGTACTGCGGTAACATGATGCAAAATTAATCTTCGTTTTCTAATGGAATTTCTATTATTTATGGAAAAGAGGGCACCAGAAGAAAAGGTCTTCTAAACTCTGGCATAATTTAACTTTAAGGATCCAAAAAAGACAATCTTAACCATCTTTTAAGTTGTTAATTAACCTATAACCAAAATTCATCCTTGTATTCGAATGAAATTTCCCTTTCTTTATGGAAAACAGAACACCAGAGGATAAGATATTAAGGCAAAAGAAGAAATATTCTTAAAGCGGTGACCAATGGAATGAATATGCCAATATAACAGCCATGGCACATGGAAAATAGCAATATAAAAAGAAATAGACAGTATGTCTTGAAGGGTGTATGTGTCATATGCCTGGAATTTCCATGCACATGAGTTTGTTATAACTGCCACTTACATTGATTCCTTTTCACTTTTATTACTTTTTGTTTCCTACAAATGCAGTAAGCCAATGATTTTATTATACTTTTTTAATAAAAAATTAGGTATGCAAAAGCATCACTGTGTCGATTTTTTTCTCGTACGTTAAGTACTTTTTTGATGAATGAAAGAAGGCAGTGAAAGATTGTTCTATAACTTTGCTGAATTAGCTTTGGGATGTTCGTAGTCATTGAATTCAAGGAAGTCAAACTCGGCTCTATCAAATTGTTAAACTGGGCTAAACCATGGCTAATCACAATACTCGCAAGTCCACACCGACCAGTTACAGGATGCAATTCTCCACCTTACCTACAGCAATCTACCTTCATGACCAGTCATCAAGATCTCACCACTAAAGAAAGTGGTTGTGATCCTAGCATGTTTGCATTGTGGGTAGCCTCAATTGTCATGTAACGGAGGCTAGGTGGGCCAAGTCACAATCAAATAGTGATGCTTGGACTACTATGCTCTTAAGTAGAAAGAGTTATACCCTAACTATGAGTTATAGCTTTTTGCCTAATGATAAGCGCTCAATCCAACAATTGGTGATAAGAGCCAAGGTCATGAGACCTTTGCACCTAGATGTATGTCTAGAAAGGTGTAAATGGCATGTAAGGAATTGCACATACGAGTTTTCTATAACTCCCATTTACATTGATTCCTTTTCACTTTTACTCCTTTTGTTTCCTACAAAAGTGGTGAGCCATTGTACTAAATTAAATACTCTTTTCACGAATGAAAGAAGACAATGAGGGATTATTCTATTATTTTGTTTGTCCTCGAATTCTGCTTGATCAAATAATCATATGGTTTCTATCTATTGGTTTATATAATTAAAATATATATGCACATTAAAGAAAATAGAAAATTAGTATGAAGACCACAGATCAATCATTCAATAGACAAACCATATTTTTGTTGTTGGTTATCAAAATTACACAAAGAATATTTTTGTCAGTTATCGAAAGGCAAAGGGGTTACAATGCAATTTCATCCAACCGAACCAATAAATTCAAAATTGCCCAAAGCTTACCATGCGTCCACGAAACTCTGGAGACAGAACTCGACTTTTTACTGTCACATAGTTTCTGTCCTGAGGGAACAAAAAATTGATGACTCAGAATTCTATAAACTTGATTTTCAATGCAAGATAAAATAAAATTCAACTAACTTTTTGCATAAAAAAGATTGGATTATCAATTCTACAATGCGACATCATTATTTGTTTCAATGAATACCTAACCCAGCATCTCAAGCTCAACAAAGACAATCATGCATCAAAAACCATGATATATAAGCTATGACTGATGACTATTTTTACTTTAGGTTTCGTCCTAGTACAAGTAGTCATGCTTAAGATTTGTCTTCAGATCAGAGCACTTTTGTTTTATACACAACACAAATGTGCATTGTTATGCTCTGAATGAATGAGAAAGTTTATAGAAACTTCAGTCATTGCATTATTGGATGAGCAGAAATAGGTGAGAACCAAAGGGGTTTGGTTGAAGAAATAGGTTGTCAAATAGTTTAGCGAGTCCTACTGCTTAAAAATTAGTTCCACTCTCTTTCTCTAACACCATACAACTCCAAATCATTTTCATCTTCTCTCCCCCTTCCATTTCATCTTAACCAAACAGAGGGTAAGTGATCTACCTAAAATGGCTGAAAACCTGAAGCAACACTCCTTTGATTATACAATTTTAAATGATCATCAAAATCAGAACTGAACAATTATTTTCAACCAAATAACATTCAGGAATGAGTGATTTTTAGATTTTTTTTTTTTTTCCTCACAAACTACCTAGGATGGGAAGCATGTCTGGCTCAGCTTATTTTGAAGAAATAATCAATCAGCTTCTAGATAGAGATTTCAAAAAGCAATTATTGTCCTTGATATATCTACTCCAAACAAGCTATTAGATGGATTCATCAGTTAATTGAGCCTCTATAGTTTCTGATATAGTGCAGAGTAATAATGAAGCAAAGGAGCTGAGTAAAAACTAAGTTACTAAGGTGTGTTTGATAGTGTTTTCTCTTTTTTAGCTTATGAAAACTATTTTATAACAATTGTTTAAAACCAAACTTAGAAATAAGATCGGGAAGAAAATCAAACACTCTACAAGAAAGAAGATAAAAAAATAGAAAACTGTAATTTGAAAACTAAAACAGCTCAGAGAGGTCTGCTTTAAAAAAATGAAAGATTTTCAAAACCAATTTTCAAAAATTACTCTTGTCAAACAAGTTTTCTTTTACTGTTTTTAGAAACAGAAAATATTTTTCATGGATAGAAAACAAACAAGCCACAAAAACACTAGTGCTAAATCAATAGACCAGACGAGCCTATACAGTTATGTAAACAAATTACAACATTCAATTTAAATTGTTACACTTGATGTTATATAATACATTAGATATGTTATGTTGATAACATTTACTGCTCCAGAAGTAAATACCCGTAAAACTTTTATTGTCGACGCATATGTTGATGGCCTTCCAATCCCCAGCTCCTCAAGCTTCTTAACCTATAATATCATTTGGAAGTCATAAATGGACAAAATAAGAGATGAAGTGTAAAAGGAATGAACACTGTCTGCCCTCCTTCTTGACAGCACAAGTCATGTTATAAATTCACGGTGAAAATTTATAAATCATAATATGGACGTATTGAAAATTTTAACATATGCATATGATGCCAAATATACGTCCCAACATGAAGTCATGAAACAAAGTCCTTCATAGCAATTAACAAAATTAAAATTATAACTTTCCTGTGCATGAGCAAATAGCATAGGTATAAAGTTCGAGAAAGTGTTATTACCTATATAGCCAACTATGTAATGGATAAAATCAACACAGTAACTCTTGTGCTCAGAAAGAAGATGAAGTCAGAAAGCATAAAATTGTATGTATTACAGTCTTCAGTCTTAAATCGAAACAAAAAAAAATACAGCAAAACATAAACAAAACTTAGATCTAAAGAAAAACAAAGATGATGTAAATCTGAAAAACACTGATTTTGTTATAGCTTTTCTATTTTCTCAAAGTGAGACTTAGAATTTATATAACACAATCATGAAGCTTGTAAAGCAAGCTCACTAATGTGGGACTAAACTCAAGAATATGTAACAGAAATAGCCACTTTGCTTGGCAAATGTCACTCAGTTTTACAAGAACAGAGGTTTTATTCAATTACTCTATTACTAAGGTTTTTGAGGAACTCAACATCGAGTTTGCCCCGTAAAGAAGTAAATTGAGACTTAGATACTGCCTTTGAAAGAATATGAGCAGTTTGAGATACAGCAGGCACATAGGTCACAATTAAGACTAGTTGAGAAATATTTCTCTGACAAAAAAGATACTTAGCTCCATATGTTTTGTTCTTGAATGCAGAACTGGATTATGACAATGACTTAAAGTAATTGTGCATCACAGTAAATTACTAGAGTAGCGTTAGAATTATCACTTATTTAAAAAAATTAACTTGCTAGAATTGGTAAACTTATTTAAATCGCTACTTTTTCGTATCTTTGACGCAAGGGACACCTATAAATTAATGGATAAGCTAAGAGATCATACACTCTCCTAAGCATTTTTTCCATCCTTCTATCTCAGGTATCAAAGCATTTCTGTTTTGTTTGCCACTTCCTGACCAGTCTTTGGAGAGGAAGATCTAACATGTTTGTTGGGTTACAAGTATTGAACCCAATAGTTGGTATCAACCCAATAGTTGCTTGTAAAGTACATTTTACATAATACAATCATGAAGCCTGTAAAGCAAGCTTCACTGTTGAAGGACTAACTTAACAAAAATAATCACTTTGCTTGTGGGACTAAACTCAACAATATGCAACAGAAATAACAACTTTGTTAATGTGGCAAATGTTACTCGGTTTTACAAAAACAGGTTTTATTCAACTGCTCTGATAAAAGAAGATAAAAGCATTAGAATATAAAGTTCCAAGATCATTGAACTGATAGGTATTACTTCAACTAAACGCAACTGGGAAAGCCACCAGCAAATATTTTTCAGCAAAGGGATGGATCAGAATAATAACTTTCACAAAAATACACATTGTAGTACCAGAGATGCCAAGATAATCAAAAAACAACCAAGAGAGTCATAGAAAGAAAAAAGGTCTTTTCAGGAGTTATTATATGCATCCCATTTGCTGCAACGATTGGCAAAACCATTTGTTGTGTATTTGTCAAAACACAAAGCATGAAAGAATCATATCATGAATCAATTTCTTCAAAATTAACTAACACAAGCAAAAAAAAAGTACATTTCTAAACCTACAAACACACAGTTCAATGGCTGTATTCAACACACTTCCATGACAATAAAATGTAATCTTTATTCACAGAACCAAGAAGAGATGAACATTGTCTTCACTTAAAACCTTGCAAATTGGCACAGTTGGTTCATGACATGGTATTAAAACCTATGGCCAATTCATCTAGAGTTTGATTTTTGTCACCCCAATCTTAATAAAGAGTTGAGTCCCTACACAAGACCTGTGTATAGCCATTGTCTTGTCAGAATTATCCGATATAAGGCATTTTCTACATGCAACAAGAGTAGTACCAGCTTTCAGCAGCATAAAATGTTTTCTGTTTTTAGTTTCAATTTTTACTTTTAATTACACGTGTCACTTTTTTCTATGTTCAAAGATTTGTACAAGAAACAGTGAAAACAACATTTTATTGTTTTCATAGTTCCCTGTAGAAATAATATTTGAAAAAAAAAAGTAAATAAAGTGACATATTTATAATGAAAAGCGAATACAAAAAAGCAACATTTTCTAAAGTGAAGAGGCCCTTAAAGTATATAGTACGTCACCACTCCTTTAAACTTAATGACAGAAACAAGGTGACTTACCAATGATGCTTCAGAGTAACGTGGTGGCGGTTGTGTGTGGTGCTCACGAGGTTCAGTTTGAACTACGCATAGTGAATCCCCTGTCTAAAACATAAAATTAATGAAGAGATGTGTTGTAAAGGGCATAAATCATGAGTAATTATGTCAGACATACAAAAAGTCAACAATAAGTGTCATTCTGCTAAAGGCATATGTCCAGGTCCAGTGGAGTAATATGACTATCAGTATAATAAAACGGAACTCACAAAAAGAAAAAGAAAAAAAAAACAAAACAAAAGGATGCATAGCAAACCAAGCCTAAGAAAAAGTGAGAGCAATTAACGAAGAAAAAAGGCTATTTAGAGACATGGAAACATTCTAAAGTGTTTTACTTCTACAAGGCTAGAATTAAATAGGCACATGTTAATATCTATAAGATAAGGCATGACTATAACTAGGGATTTGATTTGTACTCTAATTCTGTTATGTGCTATTCTATTAGGATATACTAGAATAAAGAATATAAAAGGAAATCTCTTCTCTCTCCCATTACACAAGCACAACATTCCCCTTGAATTTATTATTTCCATCTGTACCGTTTTAGTGATTCTGTTTTGGTTTTTTTGTCATTTTTCTTTCAAGGGCGACTACTATAAATGCTCCCTTTGTATTTTGCTTTACACATCACAGCAATAAAATATACCATCCTTTTATTCTGGTTTTATATTTTCTATAAGATGGTAGCAGCCTCTAATTTTCTAACCTTAGCTATACCTTTTCGTTCATGGCTACTGCTAAACCCACCGCTTTCACACATTATTCCATTCCCACTTCCCTTGCTGAAAAACTTCACGACTTATTTTTACTGATGTTAACAAGTTGAATCCGTTATTAAATTTCCTTGACTTCAGCAATTCGTTGCTAGTCCTGTCTCACATCAAAACCATTGTTGACGACTTTGCGGGTGTGTATATTTTAACAAGCATGGCAAAATATGACATATCCTTCAGCTTGAGAGGGCTATTAAAATAGCATATTTTATACACAGTTAATGCTTTTTTATTATTACTAAAAGCAAGTATGCAATAGCACCAATACAACATCAATCATCTCCAGCATACTTGGATATTATTAAAAGAGAAAAAACTTATAAATATGATAGGGGGTAAAACCAAACCCATCAACAAAAAGAAAACAAACTTACAAAAACGTAAATGATATCTGTCCCTAAAGAAACCAATATTAAGAAAAGAAGGCACGTGTTAACACTTGTAAAATAGTCATTTGCTCCAATTAGGGATTTCGGTTGTATTTATGATTGATACGCTTTGTGTTTAACTTATTATCATAAATAGTGCACACTTGTACCTTTTCTAGCACAATAAGCTCTTAGGAATTTATTTTTATCCAACAAGAGAAAACAATAATAAAGAAAATAAAAGATATTATTATTATATGGGTACTTGTGGGTCTATGCGTATGTCTATCAAAGCCCCCTCCCTTTTAAGAAAACAAATGACAAAGCAAACCATAAGGAAACCAGAAACAGCAGCCTATCTAAATAAACAGAAATAGCAGACTGCCATGTGATGAAAGCATCAAATAGTTTATGTAGTATAAATTATATTTTAGGTTTGCAGAAATATTTACCTTCAGGGAATTTAGTAATTCAAATGTTTGATCTGGGCTGGAGTCATCACGGTCTTTACCTTGAACGGCTTCAGCCACAATGTCCTAGAAGGGAGGAAAAACCGAATGTAAGTCAGGAAAACAAACCAGTTATAGTTTCCTAGTCATATAAAGGCACATGCAGACATTCTCTACCACAGCTGAAATTAGTTGAGAAAGAAAACCATTTTTGGTGGGCCTTCATGTTGACCTAAAGAGTAGGTATCTCACAGAAACATAAATAGAACGCCCAGCAAAAGAATAAAACAAAAATTCTGTGTCAAGTGAGAGCCTCTAAAAATAATACAGATTTGAATCAAATGTGGCCAACATTAAATCCTTCAATCCCTTATATCCAGCAATGCATACAAACTAGAACCACAAGCACATTCATGCTTAATTTTACACTTCTTTTGGGGTGTGGAAACTCTGCAGTAACCTCTGCATGCATTATAGCAAACAAGACAAAAAGTCTTTCCAAAACATGTTAAGCTCCATTTTATGAGACCTTGTTCAGCATCAAAACATGATATTAACTAGTAAGAAGAAAACATACTTCAAATCCTGGAACTACGGGAATTTACTTTTACACAAAGCACTATTATTGAAATCCAGTTGCAATAGATTTTATCCCAGCAGCAAGTAACTTGTACGTAACTCAAGATATTACTAATAGTAAAAATAATAACAACTTAGTTGATTGAAAATAACAATGACCATAAATATAAAGATGAAGTCATTATTTGAGGTACGGTACTGTCAACATCACTACATGAATAGTTACAGATTGTATGCTACCAACATCACTTATTTGAGGGAACCAACCATACCGTATAAACTGCCTGATATCCAGGAAACTCAACCATTGAACTGGCAGTACGTAATAGAATAGACTCATCACCATTTCCAATATCAAGATGTATCTGGAATCAAAAGAACAGTATGAAAAATGTCTGGTCAAACATAACAATGTCATAGGGAAGCAGATAAATATCTGAAAACAAGCATCAACAAAGAAATTGTTCATGATCTTTCTATAATACACAAAGAATATACCATCAATACACCTGGAATAAATGAAGTTACCATGAATAATTAACATTTCTAACAAATAATGTTCCATACAACAGAGCAAACAGATTCTATCAGGCTATCCACTACATGGTGGGAGTATTATGGTGATGAGCATCTAAAACTCCAAAAATTTGCCACTCGTGTATTGAGCTAGAGATGTAGCTCCTCCGGATGTAAAAGTAATTGGAGTTCCTCTGAGATGGTAAGTTAATATTAAAATATATCTCTAGAATAGAATTACTAGTCTACTACTTGCTTATCATATTTGCCCTTGTATTTGTTTAGGTCCACACAAAGAAGAAATAGGCTAAAGCAAACCACAATGAATGATTTTTATTGTTATGGCTGATTCAAAAATTAGCTAAGAAGAAGCAAATAAGAAACCAGTTCAAAGCACAATTAATATTGATGATTGTTCATCCAATGATGAGCGGATTAAGGAAGATGAGTGGAATGAAGCATTAAGTTTGGATTTGATGAAAACTTGGTTCAGGTACAAGTTGAGGAGGATGAAACAGTACATCAACATGATTTTGACATTACTAATTTGAATGGTGAAGGAGATGGAAATATGGAGTTGAAAGTCTCTATGGAGATTATGATTTTAACTTCCAAGATGATCTGCTTTATATGGATTATTATTTTGTTACTAGGACAGATGGATTATTATTTTGTTACTAGGACAGATGGATTATTATTTTGTTACTAGGATAGATGTATTATTATTTTGTTACTAGGAAGGAGTTACTCCATTATAACTAGGAGGTTGTGTTCACACCTAAATTTAATTTTTAGACATTTATTATATTGTTTTTTGTTTGTCATGTTGAACTGAAGTTCAATTATGAGTTTTGAGTGAGATATAAAGATCTTGTGTGTGCATATATGAATTTCATAACATTTGTAGATCTTACAATTCGTGTTACGATCTCCTGATTTAGTATCCATATACTACCCTTTCTAATCTTGAGTAAGATTTTGATTTTGACTATCTTGCTTCTAACGCATGTTTGATCTTTATCACCTAGGTTCTAGTTTCGCTCTTTGTTCTGCTTTCTTCATAAGATGTATCTCTGTCCTTTTCTTATAATTTCATTAACCATTCAGTAAAGCAATTTTGAATTCTACATCAATCTAAGTAATACTCTAGGTACATAGTATAAAAATAATGGCTAGAACATTATACAGTTTGAGGTTCGTGCAAACATGCAATAATGTTGAAGGACATTCAGTAGTCTAACCTGCCCAATGACAGCAGGTTCCATTTGACTTGAAACTGTTCGTGACCAAATAAGTGTGTAGAGTTTCAAAGATTCTTCATCAAGTATTCCAGCAAGCATAGCTGAAAAAACATCAAAAAATTAATATTATTAGCAGTCACCCTTGGTACACCATTCAAATAAAATATTCACAAAAGAAGCATGTGTTGTAATACATGGCAACTTGCGTATGTCGGTTGGTCTAATAGCTTCATGGGCCTCTTGTGCATTTTTCACCTTTTTAAAATATTTTGGTGCACTTTGTGCCGCAAAATCTTGTCCATACCTGATACAGTAATGTCTCATTCATGTACATGAAAAACAATAAAAATATATTCTATGGCTTGGTTTTACTTCTGAAGTTTTAAGAGCATACCTAAGGTCTTTGGATAAGTGTTCCATAAGCATTCATACGAGAAAAAGTAATCGGACAAAAATCAGATCTTGGAATAGCTAATATGAGATAGTTTCTATATATTTCATTTTTTCTTCTAATTTTCTTCTCCAATAAGTGCTTATAGAAAAGTTTATCCAGTATATATATATATATAACCTTCTTGCCTTCCTTTCAAAGTAAAATTCATCCATCAATTTTTTTTGAAAACTACATAACATTAGAGTATACGCTAGTATCATTGAATCTGTAAGGTTTAAACCCCATCTTACATGTGTGTTCAGTTAATAGCTACTAATGAGGTCACTCGGGTTGCATAGATACATGTAGAATACAAACTCAGTAGTAATAATGAAACTCCAATAGCAAATAAATGATATGAACAAAGGTGGTTTGGAGAAATGAACATTACCTTTCAATGATCAGTGAGCGTATATTAGCAACAGCTTCATCAGAAATCTAAGTAAATTCAAGGCAAGTTGTTAAAATAAAAACAATCATCTGTAAACAAGATTACTGGGTTCACAAAAACAAACTCTAAACATGTCATCCACACACACAAACCAGCAAGAAAAAGATAAAAATTGTGATAGGAAATCATGGGTGATTGGTGATCACTTCTAAACAGACAAGAGTCATGAAATGATTGTTACAAAAGACAAATGCGGGTGGGAGGGAAGGGGATACAACATACAAGAATATTTGGAAATGGCACAGTCAACTCTTATGGACAAATTAATCATATATTTTTCCATCACATTGATGCAACCTAAGAGATACCTACATGGAATCCATCAGTTCTTATGTATGTTATCAGACCCACTGCTACACCATCAGAGAGTTCAACTCCCTCATAGAGCTTCTGTGCAAGCTGCACTCAAAAAGGCAATTGAGATAATGACAAATATAATTCTAGTAGATTTTAAATGTAAACATAATTAATTATTAATAGAACATAAATGAATAAATTGGGAAATAGATTCGGAGTGAATAAAAATTCTAGTACCTTCATTGTGTGACTTGCCGTGAAATGCAACTTGTTTGCAGCATCTTGCTGAAGGGTCGATGTTATGTAAGGTGTTGGAGGATTTCTTCGACTTTTGTTTTTTTTAAAGCAAACAACATGAAAATCGGCTGAGTTTATATTGCTTTGAATATGTCTTGCCTCGGTATCAGAAGTAATTGAAAACTGATTCAACTTTTTTGAATCAAAATGGGTCAAGTGGGCAGGAAAAGTAAAGTTCTTGTTTGATCCCGGATCTTCCTTTTTCAGTTGAACCTCCACAGTCCAATATTCCTTCGGTTTAAATTCATCAATTTCCATTTCTCTATCACATATAAGAGCAAGTGCAGCAGATTGAACTCTTCCAGCTGACTGACAACCCGGTAACTTCCTCCATAGTAGTGGAGAAATGTTAAATCCAATCAAGTAATCAAGAGCCCGCCGAGCAAGATAAGCTTGAACTAAATTTATGTCAATCTCTCGCGGTGTTTGTAGGGCACCTTTTATAGATTTTTCAGTTATTTCGTGAAAGACTACTCTTGCTAAGGATATGTTATCCTGTAGAGCACCCTGTTGTTGTAACATCTCAATAATGTGCCAAGCAATAGCCTCCCCCTCTCGATCAGGATCTGATGCAAGAATAAGGTTTTCTGCTCTGCCAAATAATGTAAAATGAACTAAGAAGATACATTTGTCAACTGCCTATAATGCAAAGATACTACAAAAGTGGCATTGTATATGCATTGTACCATACTGGATACCCAAAATTGGCTGCCCTGGTTGTGTTTATCTCCAAAATCTTTTGATATACATTTTTTTATTTAGATAGTAAAAAGATAATTATCATAACTTGAATATAATATTTTTATTTTGATTATAATTGTCGGAAATTGAAGTATACTGTTGATAGTTAAATCATACTAATAGTCAATCAATGTATTGTAGGAAATAGCTATTTTAATATGTGTCTTGCAAGTTGTGAATTATATTTTTCATTTATTATCTTTTAAAAATCCTCCAGCCTATAAATTGACAATTGTCGGGTGAGTTAATCCCTCAAGCAAATTCAAAAATATTATGTTCATTTCTTATTCTCACATGGTATCAAAGCTCCCAATTTAAGGGGACCCTACTTCCAAAAACAACTTCTTGTAAAACCACTGGCTGGGCATTTTGCGAGTGCTAGAGGCTCTGAAAACTTAACTAGGCGCTATGTGCAGTCAAGTTCTGCTAGCAGAGGAATTTCATATAGAAGGAATGGGAATGCAACTCTTGAGGCTTATATGATCCCAATTATACAATTTTCATTATTGAACTGAACCTTTAGAAGGCACTGTAATTTTACCAAAGGAAATCTAGTAACTATAACGATAAAAAGCATACCGTAGTGACCAATCTTGTACTTTAGCTGAGATTCAGACTATGGCTAAAGGCATTTGTGAATACATTGGCTCAAGATTATGTGAGAAGATTTGAAGACTATATGGAACGGGACTGGTGGAGGTTTATTGTAATTAGTCAGAAATCATCATAACTCATAATCTTGCTTAACACGATCAAACTAAACATATTCAGGTGGACAGACATTTTATAAAAGAAAAACTCAATTAGGGATTGATTTGTATTTTGTATATACACTCACAAGAACAACTTGTGGATATGTCCACCAAAGACTAAGCAAAGCAGCCCCATTTTTGAAAGAATAGTATCCAAGCTGGAAATGGAGAATGCACACTCACCAGCTTGAAGGGGAGTATAGAAAATTGAAATAATAGTGCGAAGAATAAATCATATTAGTAGACAGTCATAATTAGTCCAATGTACCATAGAAAATAGTGTAATTTTAATTTCTGACTGACGTGAAAAGTATGTAATTATTATCTTGCAATCCTCCTGCCTATAAATTGAAATATTGCTAATACTGGGTGACTTAACTACGGAAACCATTTTGGAAAACCCTCTTCATTTCTTTTCACAATGATTATGCTTTTCTAATAAATTTTTGAAGAGGTTAAAACACAATGATGATAGTGAACCAATATAAATCAGTAATATTAAAATATAAAGAAAATCAAACAAATAAAATCTAGGTAATTTATAATAATGATTATATTTTACTTAAGATATGCTGTGCCCGTATCTTCATTTAAAAAGAAAAAATGTCATATTTACATATTGTACCCAATACTCATACTCACACCCATGCAGCACAGACAACGTATGCATTAAAAGATAGAATGGAAAGAAACCCACAAGTAATAACGGGACACCTGCATTACTCTAGTCATCATATCGAATAGACACCAATATTAGCTCCAGACAGATTATACATAATTGTAATACCAAAACACACACCCAACAAAATCACCATTATACTACTCGCTGCCAAAAGCAAAAGCAAATGGTATGAGGGATGGGAAATGTACCCGCTCAAAGCAACCTTGATGCTCTTCAGATGAGTCCAGGCAGGCGAGGGAACCTCCCAAACCATGCTAAAATCTTCATCAGGTCGCACGGACCCAGACCTAGCAGCCAAGTCTCTCACATGACCGTAGCTGGGCAAGACTTCATACATATCACCAAGGTATCCCTTAATAACCTTTGCCTTTGTTACCGACTCCACAACCACCACAGACTTTCCAGAGGGAGGATACAATGGTTTGTGTGTAAAATTCCACTGCGGTTTTGCCTCTTCAATCACACTAGAATTCCCATTTTTCTTCTTCAACTCATCCTTCACGGAGGCAGAATTATCCGCTATTTCTTCAATTGCACTTTGAACTGAACTCTTCTGAATAACCACAGTATCAGTGTCATTCTAGGAAGTACAAATACATGACACAAACATGATATACAAAATTATCTAAAACTAACAAAATAGAAAAAATTTAAATCATGAAACATAATGTTAAGCACTAGTCACATACATGATAAATATTAAAATCTATCTAATTATTATAGTATTTTGATTTGAATTGGTATAAAATAAGATTCTGAACAATCTATAACAATACAACAAAAAGTATTAAAAGTGACCGTGCAGTAAATGTCTAAGACAATGGTCATAAGAAAATAAACAAATAAAATGAATTAAGTTTCTCCCAAGAAAATAAACAAATAAAATGAATTAAGTTTCTCCCAAGAAAATAAACTTATAATTACAACTTTTACAAGAGCTTCCTCATTTAAGTTCTCAAAAGCTAATAATTCTAACTTAGGCATAAGTCATTAAATAAATTAAAAGCCAGATAAGATCAAGGTTCTCATTGGATAAACTTTTTTATAAGCGAAGAAAAATAAATAAAGCAAGTTCCTCCCATAAATTAAAATCAACTTATGCACAAGTTAAAATCAGCTTTATCAATAGAATTATCTCATTTTTTTTCCTATTTTCTCCTGCGAATGTTAATGTTCCATAACACGCATTACTGTTTTCTTATATGAAAACTAGTTACTAACTACCATTACGAACCTTTGAAACCTTCTCTAAGACATTAGGTATAGAAAGAATAAGTTTCTCATATAATCTAAAATCAACTAACACGCTTCATTAATAAAAGCTCTCGCATATAACTCTCCACTTATTTTAAGTTAATTACAGGTTATATTTAGTTTTTTTTCTTCTTGTGTAAGTACACTTCAGAAGTTCATCCACACTTGCAGTAGTCCTGCAGGTGTCAATAATGTCAGTAGCAGGTATCCTTATTTCCTAAATTGAAAACTTTCAATTACTAACCTTGGAAACCTTCTTCCTCTTCAATTTGGTAGATTTTGCAGGAACTTCTGCAACACCCTCCTCATGTGCCGATTTGCTGGCAGCAGACACCTTCTTTTTCGGCGAAGCCTTCTTCTTCTTCACCGTTTTCTTCTTCGCAGTTTTCGCATCCTCTTCTTTTCCATTCGCAGTCTCCAATTTTACACTCCCGTCCTTCTCCTTTCCGCCAACCACGGCAGCCTTCACCTGTTTATGCTTTCCACTATTCCCCACGCGCGTCGAGAATCCCTTCGAGAAGAGCCCGTGGCCAAACGGCGTCGTGAAGTTCGCGGCGAACGGAAAACCGAAGTAGTCACCAAACAACGCCGTGGACTTCACTGCTAAAGAACGGATAGGGCTCCTCTTCGCGGTCACGCTGCAAGGGAACAACAGACATGTTCGACGACATTGGAAGGTGGCGCCGGTGAAGGCTGACGTGGCGGGTGGTGAGAGCGCGTTTATGGGAGGCTGCAGCGCCCTGAACTGCAACTGCCATAACCGAAACACAATCACGTTATTGCCACGATAACGACATAAATTAAAAAAATAATAATAATAGAAAATTAAGGGAAAAAGAGAGAGAGTGACCATGAAGTGACGAAGAGAGGGAGTGTGTGAGGAAGGAACTGATGATGTGGAGAAGAAGGTTCTGTGAATCATTGTTGTGGTGTGTTCATTTCATGGATGGTGATGAGTGAAGGCAGGGTTTTGTTGTTTGAAGAAGAGGGTTTAAGAGCAACGGCAAAAGCAAAAATGGCGCTGTCTCTGGTAGTGATTAAAGCTGCATCCGCTTTGGATAGGTATGAAACGGTGGAAGCAGAGTAATTGGGCTGGACTCATCCGTTTTGGGGCAAATTCCTCCTGTACCTCCGTACCTCTTCTTCTTGCACCTCCATATTTTTAAAATCCAAAAATATACTTATGTAAGTTCGAGTTTTGGGGCAAATTCTTCCTCCACTTCCATGCCTTCTTCCTTTAAATTTCTATATAAATTTCACAAATACTCTTGTAAAAATTAATATAGGGGTGGGTAATGTTAGGGATGGTAATTTTCCCTCCTTTAATGGTTGCTAGCGTTGTTGGTTGGTTATAGTTTATAGGTGGTGTCGTTATTTAGTAGTGGTCGATATCATGTTAAATGTCAAGTGATTAAGATTTTTTATAAGATTTGTTTAGAAGGTAATTCTACATCCAAAAGTACCTTTTAAAGTTTACAATTCAAAACATATTAGACCATTTGGTGCAGTGAAATACAATAGACAATCTGGTATGTGTTTGTTTTGTTGCAAATAAATATTCATACAAGGGATTACATAAAATTTTAATGTAATTCAATATTGAAAATAGAAATTGTAGTATTGTTAAATGAATTCATATCATTTCATGAAGCATGACAAATCATTCAATAATTAATATAATACCTAGTAATTTCACTTTTATAGGCTAATAACACAACTTGTTTGATTAATATCCTAATTCTTGGACTAGTATTGTTTCTCATGTTTGGTAATGACACTTTGTCTCATATAAAAATATAAAACGATTCTCAAATTACATTAAAAGTTGTAATAAAATATGTACAACTAATCCATTTATTAAAAGCATAAATATAAATAATACAACATGTAAATCTAACTATTATAGCCATGACCCTTGTTGGATACACAACGAGATTGTCTAATGTAAACAATCCCTTCATTCGCAACGCCACGAGCTAATTGCATTGCAGCTTGTGTGTCCTCTCATGTTGTTGGAGTACCTTCAGTCACGTGACCATAGTCAATCATCCTTTGCAAAATGTTTTGGAATCTGTTTTAATATACTTTATATTCTCTGTTGGAATCTGTTGAGAAACTCACGCTATAAACACAGGAATGAACGAAAATGAACGAAGGTAAAGAAAATAAAAAAACACAAAATTTAACGAGATTTGACAATTTGTCTATGTCCTCGGGAGCGTTTGAGCGACTGTGTTTTGTTATTAGAGAGATCAACCACTAGGGTTACAATTACATGTGATTATGTAAATAACCCTAAACAAGGTACAATAACCATAATACCCCCGCACTCCTGGCCCAGCCCACAAAGCCTATAACTTCCCCTATTGATATTATGAGTCATACCTAACAGAATCTATGTCTCCATCCTTTGGACTATGAGCATGACGATGTGGTAGTACAGTTGACCGATCTTCCTCAACACCAGGAGCTATATATGGATGTGACACACTTCTAAACCACTACATGTGTTCAGATGAACATGAAAATGCATCAAAATAAGTGTTATACCTGTGACAAGATGGTTAACAAAGTATAACGAACAACTTCTTCAACATGACTAGTTTCAACTTTGGTTAAGTTGTTTATCCTATACGGTGTAAACTTTTAACTAGTGTTTGGTGTAACAGAATTTGTTATTGAGGAAAATAAGTATTGCTAACTATCAGAGAGGTGATGTAGATGAGAATTTAATTTTCTATGTCATACATTTAATGTTTCTCAACATAGGAGTTCATCAGACAATAGGGGAAGAAAAAATGAGAGGACAATAAGAGTTCAAAGCTACTCAATACTCATAAAAGATAACACAACAACTACTTTTCTAAAGCCCATAAGAAAACATGCTTCAAATAAAAGAAGACAAGAAGGTAAGCCATAATTTGCATGTGTTGAAACCCTGTTGAATTTCTTTTGGCCTTAAAGCTTTGTAAGAATAATATTCGTGTTCATTCTTGCCTACTAGTTGAGAGAGCTAAAACCCTGTATATGTAAGACGTTACCCTCTCTAGTGAGCAAAAGCCAATGATCTATTGATCACTCGGACCTTGTAACTGTGTCAAGTCAAGACTGACTTAGTGTTGATCCAAGTGACTAGTGTCAATAATCTCAACGTTGAGTTAGGTGTTGCTAGTATCAAGAATACTCAATGTTAGTCAATAGTAGCTTAATCAAACAATACTAAATTGTACTTCATAGCAATAGACTATTTAGTGGAACTTGAATGGTTGGTGAAAAACTAGACATAATTATTGAGATCAAATAAACCAATATAAAAATAGAGTATCTTTTTTTTTTCTTTAATCTCTTACATTGCATGTTATTAAATTCTTTAACTAAATAAAAGAGGAAGGAAAAATTAAATTAATCTTACAAAGATTTCTCAAATCTTTTATTTATACCTATACTGTCTAACAGCATCTGATCAAACAATATTAGCAAAAATTTGTGAAATTTTCAAATCACAATTCAACCTTTTCTTGTTGTATTATTTTCTATTTTTCACCATCATTATATTTATACTTAATTGTTTTGAGCACTTAATCAAAATCATAGGGTGTTGAACTTTTATTCTAACAACCTTCTTCTGTTGTAGGGCATGGAATAATAAAGAGATATAGATAAGAGAGATTTACATTGTATTTTTTACATTGGTTTTTCCGTTAACAAGGACTAAATCCAATTATTGATCAACTCGATCAAGTTCCACTAACATACTAACACTGCAAAATACAAACCAATATTTTTTGAACCTTAATCACTCCTAGTTAAACAAACATGGTATCACTAGGACACGTTGTCACTCATAACTAAGAGCCCAATGTGAAACTTGGCCACTTCTGGCTAAAACACTTTTGGTTTACAAAAGGGAGTGATCTAAAATATAAAGTTTGACCGTTAGAAAGAGATAAGGTCCTAAGATTAATCTAAGAAATAAAACATTCTTCTAGTTTGCTAATGAACACCATAAGTGTTTTTTACATGTTTTAGGATAAAAAATTCCTTTTTGAAAGATTATCACTTGGAGATTTCATGTCACAAATTGTCATTACCCTTTCTTTAGCTTAAAAGATTTCTTTATATAGAGACTCAATCATGAATCCTTTATATTCATTGAAAGCTTTAGAGAAAGTCTTCATTCTCTAACGTGCAAGTGTCCATGCATAGATGTAGACCATTAAATGCTCTCCATGCAACATTAAATTATTATATCCCTTTTAAGCAACATTAAACAGTTGGCAGAACATATCAAACCAAGGTTAGAGGCTTTTAACCAAATTAGAGTAAAGCAAATGATTGTATAAGAAAAACAATCCCTGTAGAGTTGAAAGCGTTATGTTAGAATAATTGTTGACATGAAACAACTTCAACATGTCCTTACAAGAGATAATTAATGTACACAAGACTTTATGAGATCTTTTAGTAAATGTGAGATGAAACATTCTATGAGACAACATAAAATATATTTAAAAATGTAGCACATTAGCTTAATAATATATGCTCATATAATTTAACTAATATATTATTTATGAGACAAAGAGAAGGTTGCAGGGTGTTATTTGTGTGTGGCGAATAGATGAAATACTTACATCTAACCTGGTATGTGATAAGAAATATTCATGATTTATTCTTTGTTGCAAAAAAAACACTTCATCAAAATCATGAAGAGTTTGTTGGACTTTAATGCAAACTCTTTATATTATTTTGGCCTTATCAAATTGAAATGGGAGAGACAAAGAGAACAAAATTATAAAACCAAAAAGTTATTTCATTCAATTCAACTAGGAATACAATTCATGGAAAAAAAACTTAAGAAACATTAAAGAATAACATTACATCAAACCAAATTAAACTGAAACCACAATTTGAAAAGCACACAACCAAATAAAAGACACATATAATAAATGTATAATTAATCATCTTACTCATTGTGTCTAAGCCTATTTACCAACTCAAATTTAGCAAATTGTTTTTTAAGTTTGTCCAAGCGATTGTTTATGTTGGTGATCATTGTTAGACAAAACTCATGATGACTCATTTGATTTACGAAACCATCTATACGCTCAAGCATTATTTGCACAAAAAGTGACATTGGGATACTCATATTCACAGACTTTACATATTTAATGATATCACCTAAAACTAGTACATTATTTACTTGAGCATATACAACTCCATTAGGTTTACCAACTTCATTTTCCTCTCGAGTTGGTTGAGAACCTTCGTGAATAAACCAAGCTTTACTAAATTTTTCAAAAACCCATTTTTTGCAAAGTAACATTATCCAACTGATAGACTTTCCTAAAAGTGTCATAAGTCTCCCAATCTCCATTCACATTAAAATGTTCTAAAGTCTGTGACAAATACAACATAAGGTAGGTCACAAATAGACAATCTTATTGACTTCACACTGTCTTTGTGAACATAAACTCAAATAATCTTATTTCCAATCCCATATAACAAAACCAAATCACCTTCATATAAGATAGCATGATTGCTCTTCCTTGTTGTGAGCATCTAATATCTTCATCCGAATAACTCTAAAATCATTAACTCTTGCAAGCATATTTTTAAGACAATGTTGGTACAATTGGACCTTGTTAAAATTTTCATAGTGTTAATATTACCCTTTCACAAAAATTCCTCATATGTAAAACCAACTAGTTTGTATCAATTTAAATGAGTGAAAACGATATCTACATCCTTGACCTTGGAAGTTAAAACAAAACCATCAAACTTCAAATTAGTGTAGAATAATTGGATAAAGTCTGTAAAATTTTCCTTTCGATTAAAGAAAAGTTTGGAGATTATGAGAAACATGTCTTTGATAGAGGTAGAACATTCATTAGTGAACAATTTAAAACTTAGCACCCTTGGGACAGTCACCAATTTTCTACTCATATAGGTGAGAAAAATTTCAATTTTGTCCTTTAACCATCAAACCAAGTGCCGATTGAGCCAATTGTAGGTGTAGGTGGTGTTTTTAGAGCATGACTGGATTAAGAGGCTTGACCAGGTAGTCTGCTACTAAACCTTATACTTTTCACCATCTTCCTTGAATTTCTTGAATATTCCATAAAAAAAGGATCAAGAAAATCTAGTGTTGATTATTTAGCCAACTTATTGAAAAAAATACTTAAAAAAACTAGAAAAAATAAAACACATTGAAGACAAGTTATGTCGTTTTAGTTTACTAAATCATGCTTTTAGTAAGGTAACATAATTAAAGTTGTCTATTTGAGGAAACCAGCTTATTAAAAAATCGATTTGTAACTCTCTTAAATTTTGTCATACACTTATGAAACAAAAGAATAAACTAAATAAATTGTTTACTATTACTTATTATCATTAACACTTTATATCATATGAGTCATCTAGTCTTATCAAATTGTTTTAAGATTAGATCATTCAAACCTTAACATTCAGAATATAATATGATCATCTAATTGTCTTTTTAAGAGAAACTTTTTATAATATCTATCAACTAGTGAAACTATATTTATGACAAGGAGCATTCCATTATACATTTTTTTGCTATGAGTTATCGTTGTATAATATCAATATTCTTTATTTATAATAAGGAATAACAATTAAATAATACTTGTGAAAGTTATAAATTACTTAGTTTCAAAAATACTTTATCATATGTTTGTTTGGAAGTAAGTCATAAACTGATTAAAAAATAATTATTTGTAATTTAATTTTGATTATAATTGAATACTTTTAACATTTTTTAAGAAAAACGATATAAATAATAATTGGGATATGCTAATATAAAAATAAAAATGAGTTGTCTTTCTTCTTCCATTACACCGGTAGATTGTCCATTTTATTAAATTTGTACTGTTAAATTTGTATATTTTTTTTTTATTAAAAATATCTTAAAAAATTACAGTATATTATATCTCTTTTCTAATACATCTGTGAAAAAAAAAAAAAAAAAAATTCAACCCA
>Ga0123340_1000816_pt1 | contig 23384 bp, 8 predicted proteins | sample SirMexnodulemix_FD_89961 | JGI IMG/M metagenome (GOLD analysis project Ga0123340, IMG submission 89961) | Root nodule microbial communities of legume samples collected from Mexico - Siratro Mexico nodule mix | ecosystem: Host-associated > Plants > Roots > Nodule | place: Mexico: Nepantla...
ATATATATATATATATATATATATATTTACCATCGTATATAACCCTATTGAACAAAACTGTTCAAATATGCTTCTGCTCTTAAAAACTGTTACCACTTCAAGATACATTCTGTCTAGTTAATAAGAATCACTACTTATTATAAACCTCAAACATGGTCTTTGCTTCCGAAAGATTTAAACAAATAAGATCAGATTTAACTCTTCTCTTGTCCTTTTTCTAGTTCCACCTAATTTTTTGATAAAGTAAGGTCTTCAACCAGTAGAAGACATGAATATGAGCTGTGGAATCGGAGATAATGAATTAAGATCAAGTGGTTGATCAAGAACCCTATATAATAAAAAATATAGATTTTTCTCATTGGTTTGGCACTGATTTTCTCGACACAAAAACAAATTACAAGTGTCTCAAGTGTCTTTATAAAATAATTAAAATTTGTTTTCACCCTATTTTGTCAGGTCATAATAACTGCCAGATCAATGAAACAGTTGTCTTAGGCCTCAAATTATCTAACTACTTACAAAATGTTTTAGAAAGATATATTAATTTAAATGATTGGTTGATCAATTTTATTGTATAATACCTTTTACTATTTTTACCAGTAAGACTATATGCAATCTTTTAAGACTGTGTTAATTGAAATTAAAAAAATTGCATGAGGATGAATAGAAAACAAAAACTTATTGCGGATGAGGATAAATTTGAAAACATTTTAATGTATAAGGAGTGCTATATAATATTCAATATCCAATGTATTTGAAAAAAGCAAAGATATATAAGAACTATAAGAAAAAAATTACAAATTAACTTACATAAAAATATTATATTTTTTAAATGCCTGTATTGTTTCTAAAACACTATTAATAATATTTGTAGTTATTGTTATTACTGAAAGTATTTTTTATAAAAAGCAAAACTATTCAAATATTGTATACTATGTTAAATAATGTTTTGAAAGAATTTGCATATAATATATTGATAGAGAAATATTAAGAGTACTTAATTATGAAATTTTGATTAATAATTTGATATTCTGTAAAGAAAATAAAGTAAAATTTTAAAAGACATTAAATGAAAGATTAAATAAAAGTTCACAAATGCTCATTAAAATGTCTAAATGCCATCATGATTCTTGTATGATTAAATAAGATTTTCTAAAAGGAACTTAAAAGATGTGAGAAATTTGATCTTAGAGTTTCAATTAGCATCTGTAAAATAAAATCTTTCAAATTAGTTGTGAAGTTCTATTTAGATAACAGACAAGAAACTATAAGGCGTATGCAAAAGTTTTCAAAATTTCTTCAAAAGTAAATAAATTAACGGTATGTGTTGTGGGGAGTTAATTTTTTATTTGCAAAGGTTCATGAAAAAAATCCTAATTATTAATGTTTTGCCAGTTGTTTGATTGTAATCAAATAGATGCAACAATATGGTTTATATTTATATTACTATATGATTATATTATCCATATATAGACAATAATTTGCGTGTAGAGTAATTGATTGATGGAAGCAGCCTATTTTCATAGTCATAACCATAATCATATCACACTTTACTCCATTGCCTCTTTGCAAGGCATTCCACTACCTAAGAGTAATTTTAAAATAATTTATTTCATATTTATGTTATTTTTTAAAGTTTGTATATTTTAATGAATAGTTAATATTGACTATTACATTTTAAAACATGAATAGTGAAGATAAGAAGTAGTCTTTGATTCCAGAAGTAACTTTTACCTATACTGATTGGGCTTTTGGCATTTATGGAGCAATTTCTCATCCTCCATAATCTTATCTAAAATGAAAAGGAATAAATGTTCATTTCAGTTTCCATTAGTATGGGATCACTAAGATTCTCATCAAACTTTTCCTCATCTTCTCCATCTCAACATTTACCAGATTGTTGGAGAATAAATTACTAGAAAACCCTTGTAGTGTTTATGTGTTTTAAGTTTTTATGGACTATTAAAGGTGATTGAATGCGTGTTAAGTGTAAAGGTTTGAAAAAATGGTTATGGAAGATTTCCATTTACCAAATGGACACCAAAATGGGATAAAGAAATATCTTAAACCAGTTCTTTAAAGTGGTATATTTTTTATCTCCATAACCTCAGATGAGCCCAAGGCTAAAAAACGAAAACCAGTACCAAGCCAGCCCAACACAGGGTGCAGAAATTATAAAAAAGAAAAAGAAATCAGTTGGCCTGGCTCGTTTGAGGTGTTTTCTACGACGGCTTCTTCCTACACCTCCATAACCTCAGCCGGGACCTCCATACTATATACAAAATGACAAAAATACCCTTAAGATATAATCTTATATTACAATTATACTCTTATATTAATTTAATACATACTGGAATGTATAGTCCAGTTGAGTGTAGAAGAGGTCCTTGATAATGTTGTATCATTATATGTGAATCTTATTGAAGATTTCATTGATTCATCAAATAAAAATTCAAGGATGAAAATCATGGAACCAAAATGTGTTTTTTACTCTGCAACTGCAATTGAAAATGTTTCTCCAGAACTCATAATTTTTGGCAAAAATACTACGCACGATTGCTTCCTAGCACATTTCATTAATATTTGTGCAATGCCCTGCACCAGTTCTCCATGCCCTTCTTGCAAAATAGTTGCCTATCAATCTTCTTTATTACAATATTCCAATAAAGCAGTGAAGAAGACAAGACAATGCAAATAAATCACTGCACATGCCATGGTTCCTTGTATATCATATTGTAATGGTAAAGGTTCTTTGGTATATAAATTGTATATCGGATTTTGTTCTATATAATATATTACATTCTAAATTCTAAAATTTAGTATATAATTTGTATACCAGATTGAACCCTATCTGGTATATAAATTGTATATCAAATTTTAGAATTTAAAATACAATCTGGTATATAAAAACATATTAGATTGCATAATCTATTATAAAAAATATATATTAGATTGAACCCTCTTTTCTTAATTCGATTTATATTTTATATACTGGATCCTAAAATTCAATGTACATATTTTTAATCAAAATATATATCGAATTAATATGATGATCTAACGAATTCTACAATCCAGTATTCAATTCAAAAATATAAAAAAATTACCTCCTTTGTAGCTTGTGCCGCTACCACTCACGACAACTACCAACAACACCCTTCAACCACCCATCCATCATCACCAAACAATCCAACCACCACAAGAACCACCTTCGGTGACTCACGATCACCACTAAACCTTCAACAACTCTAAACTACACCAAATCAACTACACCAAAATACTCCTATGTCTTTTCTTTCAAATTTCTTCATGTCCATGTTTATAATTTTAACAAGAACATTTGTGTCATTTAAAAAATTGTGGAGGTGCAGAAAGAAGCCATCGTTTTCTATCCAATACAGCAAGGTTAAATCAAAGATGGTTTGGGTTTTAAAAGTCTTCACAACTAATGTGGGCCACATCTTCCTACACCTCCATACTTTCCTCCTAAACTAAATAAAAATTTCATTTTATTATTTTGACGTCCTTTATCTTTTTATATTTCAAATTTCACAATTTAAAATACAGAAAATTATTCTAGATTATATAATTTAAAATACAAAAAAATTACAATTTATATTCTAAAATATGAAAAATAAATTATATTTACAATCTAAAATACAAGTTATATTTCAGATTATATAATATAGAATACATCTATTTTTACATTTCAGATTATAGATTTCAATATAAAGATATTGTATTATGAATGGTACAATCCAAAATATAATACAATTTGAAATATAAATTTTAAAACGGTATTTTTAGTATTTTGAAGAAGTATGGAGGTGCAGAAGAAAAGCATGGAGGTGTAAGAAGGGGTCCAAATGTGGTTACGGGAAAGGAGAAGTATTACTTTTTAAGCCTCTAAGATTACTCATTAACTCCAGACACAGTGCATAAATTGTGTTTTGTCCGCGTTTAGAACTGTCAAACGTGAGTATTAACCATCACAAATGCGGTTCCAGCATCTGTAGATTTTAAATGCTAGTCAAAAAGGGAATTGAAAAGTTCCATTTGAAACTAATAGATGTACCTTCTGCTTCAATCTGAAGTCCATTTTCTCTTGTAAATATTTTTTCCTTCTTGTTTTTGCCCTATCCTCTTAAACCAAACCCATGTAGCCCAGCCATCTCAAGAACCAGACCCTCACTCACACTCTTTTGATTTCCCATTTGATGATTAGTGAAGCCACAAATTGCATAACAGTAGTCCAATTTCCGAAGATAGCAGCAGTTGTAGGAAAAGTTTTTCAGAAGAAAAATGATACTGAAAGTGATACATGAAGAAATTGTCAATGTTCAATTCAGATCTAGAGACAGTGATTTGCTTTCCCCCTGCAAATCGCTAATTACGCCAAGCTCACACTCTATTACAATGAACCGTTTTACATGCAACAACTAAATTTATATACTAACTTTCAATATCGGTTTTTTAGGGTAAAACCGCCGCTGCCAAATCAGTGTTTGAATGTATAAAAATGTTTTATTCTAATTGAATCCTAATTTTATGTTAAATTAACACAGATTGCTCACAAATTATAATTAATGACATTGCATAAGACAGTTACATAAAATATTATATATGAACATTAAAACTCGTTTTAGAAATTACACAATCAATCAATTTTGCTTGCAATTTCCAAACAACATTCTTTGCGAAAAATCAATTTTCAAATACATGATACCAAACGAAATCACGATACTTTAAAATCACGTTCACTTAAAATTATTTTAAAATCACGTTTCAAAATCCATTTCATTAGTACACATTCAAACACAAGCTGTGCATAATACTGGCCCACTCCTCACAATAGTCACCATAAGCAATTAAGCACGAACGATAAAAAAAAAAGAACCAGACTGGGCCCTTTCCATTAGTTGGATTTAGCCAGTCTTCTCCACGATCCCTTATTTTGAACTACACAGATAAACGTAAAAGAACAATTACATCAAATAGTAACTTCGCATCCGATCATTTACCTACGGTTCACCACCAAGCTCCACTCGCAGATTGTCATATGGATATACTTTGGGTGTCTGATACAAAGAATATTAACAGAGAAATAAATCAACATAAGTATTAAATAGCTGCACAAAATAGCATTGAATATGAAACATCAAAAGTGGAAAATATCAAAGAAAAGGTAGTGCAAGCAATATTGCAATTGGGATACATGGACTATAACAATGACAGATGCAAGACAGAAAACTCCATTTGTCTGTAAACCATGACCATGCTCAACTCTAGCAGAACAAACTGTACTTTTCTTTCAACCAAACAGAAAAGTAAGTTCAAATTAAAGAACAACCATGACGAACTAGGTGTTAATCCAGAACTCTAATAATAGAATCATGCATGACAAATTTTGGATAATGAGAACATTGGTCAGTTGACAATCTACGCGGCGAATTTGATTTCCATTAGCAGCTAGAATGCAAATTTTTGGAAGTCCCTACTTCTGCTACATCTTAATTACATATGAATTATGAATGCCGTACTCCTAATATAATGATTCTAGAAGTAGTTGCTGTTATACTATTTAAAAGCAAGGCTCGAGAATGGGGAATCTCCATGGCACAAGACACCAACATGATGCAATCTCCATAGCTCAAGGTTTGCTTTTACAGCAGCAAATGTTGAACCAACCAAAGACAATTAATTGATCTAGATTCTACAAGAATTTTGATGATAAAAAAAATCATTAAAGGTTGAAGCTTAACGTGTTACATTTCAGATCCCCCCTAGTTCATTGATAAAGGTATTCTAACCCTTATGCGCAAATATGTTTCACAAAAATAAGAGTCCAAAGTTTTTCATCAAACCAATAAGTTTATCAGAGTCCAATAAAAAAACGGGGACCAAGGCATTATCTTTTTCGAATAGTGTTCAATGTATTATTGAACAAAGCTCATCCAGTGTAGTTCCTCTTCAAATATTAAAATGGACCAAGTTCGTATTCGTGTTGATGTAACCTTTCTAGATTATGTGGATTCAAACTTCACACCAACATAGTTTTTCAAAACCATAAATAAAATCCCTTCTGATATGTTTCAATGATCAAATACCTCTGCATTTATTATGAACAAATTTTATTCTTGGATAAGTACAGGGATAGGTTCCTTTCGTCAATTTATCAAGCAAAGGCATGCTAATTTTTATATTCTCTAAACACATTTTTTCTGTCTTATTAAACTGAATCAGGCACAAGAAGCAAGGAAGCTATACACGTTTATTGAATGTTCATTACAAAAAATATATTTTCTCTTTCAATGAACATTTTCCTAAAGTAAAATACTCAAGTTTCTAATATCTGCAGTAGTGTTGTCGAAAATTTTCTTACACTCAAAATCTTGACTGGAAGCTACAATACGCATTGTTTCATAAACCTTCTTATTTGGTGTGCAAAGTTAAATTGCACTGTGAGTTGTCCTGTGTAGAACATATTACTACACTGTAGAAAGCTTAGAGGGACTTAGTACACAAATATACTTGCAATGACAATCTAAGATTGAGATTGTTGTTGCCGTAGTCTGAAGTGACATAGAGAATACTTGTGAAATTAGTAAATACGTTTGCTGTAAAAGGGATTGGCTGTTTGTTTTTCTTCCCCCTTGCTTCCCTACCCTTATGAAAAAGCTTTTATAACCATTTCAAATTTATATATCTTGCAAAAGAGGTTTTCAAATAGTTTTATATACACATATTCAACCCTCTCTTCTGTGTCTTTTATTCCTTCACAACACTCTACACTATAAGAGCTAGGAGCAACTAGGGTGTGGATGTCATATGCATTTGTCCGTGCGTGAGAGTCCTTGTTGATGAGATTATTTTCAGAATAAGTAAAGAAGAAAATGCTTATCTCAATATATAATAGATATGTCAAAAATTTGGACATATTTCCATTTCGGGTATGACTTTTGATTATTAATTATGAATTTCTTTCACAATTCCAGACGTTTTAGCATTTAGATTTGTTGTATAAATTATTTGTCTCGTGTTTACAAGGTTCAGTACAACACGCACCCAACTAAGGATTGCTCTGCCGCTGCCGGATATTTTTTTGTGCTGGCAGTAGGCTCAAAGATATAAGTTAAAGAAACACACAATAACTAAAAGTACATCGCCTAAGCGGCAAAAGAGAACAATAGCATCCAATTCAACCAAAATTTAAAACACTTCCAACAGTAACACTGATCAATGTCGACCATGATCAGCTTCCCTTGAAATATTTTATTAAGAAATGCTATAACAGAATTGTAATCAGCATCATCCTAAACGCAAAATAAATAGCAAAGCAATCAAATCGAAGTCTACACCGAGCATAGGTTCAGCGGAATTTGTGAAGGATAAAGTTAAAGTAGAAGACTCACAAACGGTATCTTCGAGGCTTTGTCATTCCACACAGCCAACAATCCCAGAGACGCAAAAAAGCTCAATCCCCCACACAGCCAGGCCAATGCTTCATACTTGTTTCAAAATAAATAAATAAAAAATAAGAAAAAGCAATCATATGCATCAATATTAACGCAAAATTTCCTTACAAAAATAAGAAATAAAGAAAAAAAAAAATCAGATACCTTTCCAACAGTGTCAGCAATACGATCTATACACGGTTCGGGAAATGGTGTACCGTTGTCCCACAGAAGTTCCTCATTCATGGGAAGCTGAAAGCCCAAATTCAAAAGGGATGTTGATTTTTAGGTTTTTACAAAAAAAAAAAAAAGTGAAATAAGATAAGCTTTAGCGAAATATACGGGTTTGTCAGGAACATAGTGCTTGCCGACTGGGAGGCCCATGCCGGAGCGGAGGCGAAGAGAGGAAGCAACAGATCGGTAAACGACGCCGTTTCCGCCCAAGATCCTTGATGCTGCGTTCGTCAATCTCCCTGCCATGGTTGATTTTTTCCTGATTCTTCTTCTTTCTTCTTCTCCCTCCACAACCTAATGTTACTGTCACTCCCTCATTATACGACATCGTTTTGTGGATATTCATTTTTACACTTTTACCCTTTAATGTTTCATCAATTGGGCTTTTCAGATGGGTTGGATCTTATTTTTTCTCTGACGAATTCTTCCTGTACCTCCATTTTATACTAGACTTAAAAATCTTATTCTGGAACAGAACACATTTTATGTATTTCATAAAACTTGTTCTAAAAAACTTATTTTGGAAATGCATTTCAAAAAATAGTAGTTCTAGAAAGGTTTTTTTTTGAATATTTTGTTTTAAAAAGCTTGTTCTATAATGTATTTTATATGCTCTAAACGTCTTCTTGAATTCTTATCCTGTTTCGGAGAACGTATTTTGAAATGTATTCTATAAATTCCGGAAAGTGTATTCTGAAAAAATTTCTAAAACGGTAACCTAAAAATCATTTAAAGAAAAGATTAAAATAGTTATTTTGAAAATTATAGGATCCAGGTTAAAAAAAAGGAGGTGCAAGAGGTAAAAGCCTTGAAATTATTTTAAACGTGGCTCATACGTTCAACCCAAGCCTGTATTCACAGTAACGTACTTTTCCTCCTAAGGAAATATTTTTAAAAAATAAATATTTCTAAGGAGGAAAAGAATAATAAACTCAACTTTACTGGAAAAAAAATAAAATACTTTGTGTTGGAAAATTTCATCATCGTGCTCTATCTGTGCTCCCCTCACATATTATCTTTTCCTAGTCAACTGTTCAGTTTTTTTTCAATCAAAAACATCTTAAAATAATTTTACTATAAAAAAGTAGATAATAGTTTTGAATCCATTGCATTAAACTTTCTTTTTCTCGTATCATAGAACTTGTATAGTGTACTGAAATACTTATTGCCATATTGACATTGTAAAAATCTCAATACTTCTACCCTTGCTTGCTTGTCATCTATACACTTCCATCCCGATTTATTGATTGCATGTTAGTACATGATTTTCCAATATTTGTTTGAAAAACTAATAAAAGAAACATCACTTTATATTATGAACACTGGAATAAAAGAGTATGAAATAAAAGTAATAATAATAATAATAATAAGTATTAATTAAAACGGTAGGATTAAGTACTATAATATCCATGTTCATGATTTTTTTCAAGTAACCTGAAAAAACATATTAGTAGTTGCAAAATTCTGTGGAAGCCAATATAGAATGTTTTCTTTGGTCATATAGAATGTTCATCGTGGGCTCACTGCAGACGTCCAAAATATGAAAGGATACATCAAGTTTGTAAAAGGAAATTTCACTAGGCTGATAATGATTAAAAGCATGAGAGAAAGAAAACAGTGAAAAACATCTCACAAGATCCGGCCAGCACCTTAACGCAACAAAAACACTTGCTCTGCAAGAAGGGAGCAGGGATTAACCCTAACAGTGGCAAGTAATAATATAGGCCAAACCACATCATGATTGTGGGAAGAACTAAAGAAAATAGAAGTACAAAATGCAGTAACCATAGAACCATCCATTTAAATACCCAATTCAGTCTGCACTTGGAGGATGGTCTTGGCCGAATCTACAAGCCTCTGGGTCTCCTCTTGGTTCAAGTGCACATTGGTGACACCCAGTATCCCTCCTCTACCAAGCTGTGCTGGCAAACTCAGGAACACTTCCCCATCGATCCCATAAAACCCCTTAGCAAGAACAGACACAGGGTGGATCTTTCTTTGGTCCCTCAGAATGGAGCGGGCCAAGTTAGCCACTGAGTACCCAATTGCCCAGGATGTGTACCCTTTCAGCCTGATCACTTCATACGCACTCTCTACCACTGACTTGTGTATATTCTCCAGTGTCTCTTTCTCATAAGCAATCTGCTGGTTCTCCAAAAAACTCAGGACTGGAACACCCCCAACGCTAATGCTAGACCACAATGCCACCGAACTATCTCCATGCTCCCCTACTATATACGCCTGCAATCACAACTTTCTTTCAGTTTTCCTACTCTATTCATAATTTCATAAGTTGAAATAATTCATACTAACTAAGACTATGTTTGGTTTTAGTTTGGACTATTTAAATCTACGTTAGTCCAACTAACAACAACGTTATGTTTGATTTCTGATAAAAGTTTGTCACATGGCCTAAAACTAGTTTTCAATTGAAAGCAGTAAAAAACTATGTTTCTACAAACTTGGTTTGCAAAACGAAATATATATTCACTCATCATAAAGGTATAAACACTTTCATTCAAAGTTGCCCGATGCTAATACTAATTTCATAATTTGAATACTAATACTAATCTAATAGAGTAGTAGTCCCTATTTTAACGACAGATTATTAAATAGTTAGACCACCACATCTATCACATTCCCTCCTGTCTTAATTTTGAAAAAAAAAATACATATTTAGTTCAGTTCGTATATCATGAAAATTAGTTCATATAGAGATTAGTTAAGGCTATAATGCATATAATTTCTAACATTTTACAGTTAAAAATAAAAGAAAAAGAAAGGGAAAGTGAGAATGGTTGACCTGTACGTCCTGGGCGTTGACGTCGAGGTGATCGGCGATGAGGAAACGGAAGCGAGAGGAATCCAAATTGGTGCCCGACCCGATGACCCGGTTGGAGGGGAAACCGGAAAGCTTCCAGGCGACGTAGGTGAGGACGTCGACGGGGTTGGAAACGATGAGGAGAGTGGTGCTGGGGGAGTGACGAACGAGGGGGGGTATGATGGCGCGGAAGAGGGAGAGGTTTCGCTGGAGCAGGTTGAGGCGGGACTCGCCGGCGATCTGGCGGGCGCCGGCGGTGACGATGCAGAGATCGGAGCCGGCGGTGATGGAAGAGTCGGTGGAGGCGTGGATCTTGGTGCGGGGAAGGAAGGCGGCGGCGTGCTGGAGGTCGAGCATCTCGCCGCGGAGCTTGTCGGCGTTGGTGTCGACGAGGACGAGCTCGTCGGTGAGGTCCTGAGTGAGGATGGTCTGAGCGATGGCCATTCCGACGTTACCGACGCCGATGACGGATATCTTGGTGTGCTGCTTGGTGGTAGAGGGAGGGGCGGCGTTGGTGATGGGCTTGAAGAAGGCCTGGGTTAGGTCCAGGCCCCCCGGGCCCAATGTGGAACCTGAAGCGCTCTTGTGCATGATGATGAAGTAAGATGATTTTTGGTGTTGCAGTGAAGAGGTGAGAGAGAAGGTGGAATTTATAATATGAGCGTGAAGACTAAGAGGAATATTGTTGAGGCTAATACTGTGGTATAAGAAGGAAGAGAAGAAAAAGTGTTGACAATAACCAGCTCCACCTTCTTTCTAGATGCTGATAAACTAAAAGGGACAGTACGGAGTTCAAAGAGGAAAGTGTCATTGCATACTCAGACCGCGGGGTACGTGTTTTAAAATTTTAATTAAATACTTTCGTCTCCTTTGTGTGCAATGGTTGAAAGAGTTCAAATTTTTTCCATTTTTTAATTAAACAAATTGATTTTTCAACCATCTAAAACACTTTTATTTGAATTAATTTTTTTACTCCATTTGAGATCATGAAAGTCTTCTGACTTGTGATGTTGGTACACCGTGTTGATATTTGAACTTCGAACGTTCACGCGTTCAATTCAAGACTTCGGTTATTTGTCACCGTAGTTCAATGAAACTTCACCAATTGTTATTATGCCCAATGTGCTGCCTCACCACTTACATTTCACGACTTCAATTAAAACAGGATTTCAGATATGTAAAAGGCATTTATGAAAATCTTCATCAATAATTTTCAACAAACATAAGCCAATGCTCCCTCAGCCTGCACAGAATCTCAAGTCAACATAATTTCATTAAATTAAATTAATTTAGTGAATAAAAAACAAGTAATTTTATTGTTTATTAAAATGTTTTTAACATTAATATATATATATTTACAGATTGTACCTCTTGGTCCTTTATTGGACAAAGGAAGTGTACATATACTTTAAGCCGTTAGTTCTATTTTGTAGATATTAATTAAAATTCAGGTATTTTGAATTCAGTTTTTATTTAAAACTTTTAATTTATTGAATATTTAACGTATTTTTAATTTTTTCTAACTATTTTGCTGTTTAATTTTTATTATATGAAAATAAAAAAATATTCAATAAAATAATAAATTTAATAGAGATTTAATTAAAAAAATTTAAATTTATGAAGCACTTAAAATTTAATTAAGTTTAAATATTATCAATAATTATCATAGTTAAACAAATTTTAAGTATATTTTTTTATTTTAAGCTATAAAAATTATATTTAGACCTCTAGAAATTTGTGTTTTTATAAAGATTCCATAAGCAAGATTTGTATTTTTATAGTGTCCTAAATGTCGTTAAGACCCTTTAAAACATAAATAACATTTTCTAATTCCTTGAACTTAATAAAGGTATTCATGAAAAGAACATCTGCATCTAACTTCACAGGTACATTTAGGAGTTGGTTGTAATGACTCAAGCTCTTCCCATATAATTTTTAAGTTTGTATAGAATTCAGAAACACTCATTTCTCCTTGCTTCATAGAGTGAATATATTGTAAAACGATCAGAGATCCTAAAATAATCTCTTTTAGAAAATCTTTCTTGCAAATATTTACAAAAATTTGTCGCGTTCTCGATATATACATTGTTCTGTGCGATTTGATCATTGATAACACGAGAGCTTAAGAAATAATCATGACGTTACACCTATCTCATGCTTCGTAAAGAGCAATTCCTTGTTGCGGAATTTTCAGATATTTGTTGACGAACTTCAACTTATTCTTCGATAATAGGGTTTGTCTTATTGTCTTGCTCCATGTATGGTAATTCATCCCGTTGAGTTGTATGTTTATCAATGTCATCTAGGATTTTCACCAAGATGGAGATAATATGAACTAAAAGGATTATAAGGAATGCTTATGTTGTTGGGATCTATCATGTTAATGATGTTTTTCAAGAAAAACTTCAAGATCAAAATACAAAAAATCAAGGAACAGAAAGAAGAAGAAAGGAAGAGGAGGAGGAGAAGGACAGTGAAAGCAAAGCAAGTCTCAACCTGATACCATATTGGATTTGGCACATTTTAGAGTAAGAAGAACAATAATAAAAATTATCCAAAAACAAAGAAAAAAGCTTTCATAATATATGTAAGTTACGAAACGTGTATAAAAAACAACAAGTACACAATAAGAGACATGCTATCACATTTCATATCTTACAAATATCATGAAAACTTTATTCTTCGTCTCTCGATAATTTTTATCATTGCTCTTACTACTCCATGTGTCAAATCCAATATAAGAAGTTGTCATACGTGGGATGATTTGTCTCCTTAATTTCACGTCTAACATCTTAACCCTTGTTCTTTCTTTAAAATTCGTTACAATTATACAAACTAGTTTTCATAGGGAAGTAAGGGGATGCGTGGAAAACAACATGTGTGAGTTGGAAGAACATACGTTGTCCCAAGAACTAAGGAGGCTTGGGAGTGAGAGATTTCAAAACCCTTCATGAATATTTGCTAGCAAAATGGGCATGAATTTTGTTTGAAAAGGAGTTTTATGTGATGTTCAGAGTTATAAGTAAGATATGGAGAGTTGAAAGGTTTCGAGAATGATGTGAACTTAGACAAGTGTGCATGAGATCTCAATAAAGTATTGTATGTGAGAGGATACTCACTCTAACTGGTTCTGGAAAAAATTAATTGTAAAGCAGGAGATGAGAGTAACATTAACTTCTACTGGGATAAGTGAAAGGGGAAGGAGTGCCTGACTTTAGTCTACTCGTAATTATTTCTGAACTCTGAACAAAAGAAGGTGATTTGTTGAAAAATATGAGGTATTGGTCAGAAAATGGATGGGAACGAATTTTTCTATGGAGGAAATCCTGGTTTACTTGTGAGGAGGATTTGTATAGTGTTCTCAAGGCTGAACTGATGGGTGTATAGTTAGCAAGGGATTGTAGCTTTTAACATAACATTGAGCTACTAGTTACAAAAATTGTTACTATGTATATATTAGTTTTATTTTTACAAAAAGTGTTACTATTTATTTATTATAAAGTGAGGCAATGAAATATTTACTATGTATATTAGTTACAAAAAGTGTTATTATGTATATTATTATTATTTACAAAAAGTGTTACTATGTATATTAGTTTTATTTTTGCTATAGGAAACCCACGCAGAAGTGGGTGGGGGCAATAAGAACTAACAAAAGAGCCACCATTGCTGAAGCAGCAAAAGAAAGTTAGACAAAAACCGAGCGGTTGAATGAAAATGGAGGAAGCCCTTGCGGAGCTGGAGCGAGTCCAAACCCAGCTCCTGCAACGCATATCCAAACTCGAGCATTCCCATCTTCCGTCTTCGCCTTCTCAAAACGACGCCGTTGACGACGCCGGCACCGACACCGTGGCTCGCCTCTCCTCCATTTTGCGCAGCAACGGCGTTCCCGAGTTCTCCTTTAAGAGAGTCCCTTCTGATTACTACGATTGGCCTCTCGAAGCCCGTCGCGACGCCCTCTCCGCCGCCTCAATCCACCATCTATGCAAAAGCATCGTTCTCGTTAATACGCAAGCCCCCGCTAACGTCGTCGATTGCACCAACCGCAATAATTCCAAGTATTACGTCGTTGTCGTTCAGGTTCGCACTATCTTCCTCTCGCTACCTCCTTCACTTAACTCTCTCACTGCTTGCTTATTCGTTTGTTTCGCAGTACACCGCTCGCTTCAACGCCGAGGCTGTCAAGAATTTTCTCTATTCGCTCAACAATGGAAGTATTGCGAAGAAGAAATTCAACAGTAAGAAGTTCCCGAGTGATTGACTTTTCTTTAATTACTATAGCGTTGAATGAATTCCAGTTGAACATTTTGACATTGAGAATTATATTTGTTTGTGGACGAATGGTTGTGAGTTGCGACTAAACTGAATGTATTGGAAACATCAATGTGGAGACTCTCGTGTTTTCCATATGAAACACTATACAATTGGTTGGTGTATTTGAGAAATTGACAACTTTTTGGACATCTTAGCTGTTGCAGTTGACAATTTAATGAAGGAATTTTCAGGTAGAGTTGATTTTAGAAGATTCCCCGCTAAATATAAGTATGATTCTTTGAAGCCGTGAAGGAGAAATGTTGAGTTGGTGGGAATTGGGATGGCAAGTACTTGTTTGCAACAATTTTTAGTGTACATTTTTCCACTTATTAAAAGTTTATTCGCTGTTTAAAAAAAACTTATTAAAAGTTTAAAATAATTCAGAATTGAGGACAGCGAGCAAAGCTGAGTATAGTTTTAAAATGATAAATGTGATTGAAGGTAGTGTTTCTGAATTGGTTGGATTTTTGTAGAAACGAAATTTAAAGTATGTTCTTAAGGTGTTGGACGGTCTGAATGAGTTGTTGGCGTGATTCTTAGATTTGTGTGATAGGTAGGAATGTGTTGAAGAAATTCTTGGATTTGTGTGATAGGTTGTTGGCGTGATAAGAACACTGCTAAGGTTTAAATTCCTGTCTTTGGATGAGAATATTTGATTGGCTTTAACTTAGTCTTGTGTGGGTCTTTGATGGTAAATGAGAGCTGTCAAGTTCAATGCATGAAACTTAAAGTCTTAATATTGGGACCATCAGGCAATTATAAATGTTCCCTAGCAAGAGATGAAATAAATATTCACGGTGATTGAACTAGTTTTTAATGTACTGCATCATCTCAATTTTCTACATTAAACTTCTGCAAACTGCAGTAGATGATATTGCATGGGAGCTGGGCCAGAAACATTTGAGCATTTAGTGGTTGTTACATTGAAATTCTAACTAGTAGATATATGAAGGAAAGTTCTAAGACGAAGTGAAAGAATGGGCAGTCCACACTTATTGACAATAATCTTTAACCACTTTCCTTAAATGTATTTTCTCCACTTGAAATTCTCTTTTTGATTTTATAGTCTGTGTCCATCTGGTTATGCAGTCTCCATTGGTTAATCTTTCCTCTTTTATTCCTTTCATTATATATTCATGGACAATCTTCCTATTATTTATTTTTCCCTTAATTTTTAAGTATTTAAAATTTATGTTAATGATATCTATAACTTGCTATTGCTTAGTAGGAAATAATTGTTGTTAATTTGTTATTGATAATGCAGTGAGGCTAGCTCCTGAGGAGACATCAATAGAATTAACTGGATATGGGCACAATGCAGTAACTTGTATCGGCATGAAAACAGACATTCCGGTAAGACTGGACATGTGCAATTGTATAGGATTCTTATGGTATATAGACACTGAAATATTTCATCATGATAACAAACCCAAAATAAGTACTTATTCACACTGTTAAGGCTAGTATTGAACATTTTTTGTCATGTATATCAGCACATGATTGATGATTGATACAGACAAGGATCGCTTGGCAAAATCGCATAAAAGTTGAAATGGATTTGTTTTTTGGTGTGCTCTATTTGCTTATGATCTCCTTCTCATAGTCATGGGATTGATTTTTGCTTGTTCTGTTGACATAGATTTTTCCTGATATGTGATGGGCATGTTCTGCCAATGTCTTGGACTAGAACATAAACGTGCTTTTAGGTTGTTGACAACAGTGAGCAGCTTCTTTTGCTTTACTTAACATATTGGCAGAATGTCCATCTTTTTCAAGCAGTTTCACTTGTTTGTAATTCTAAATAATTCCGTGTGTGTGTCACTGTCTTTCTAAAAACCAAGTCCACGATGACAAGAGGAAGTATGTAATTTTTAGGATCTGGTAGTAGTTGACCCTCTGTATTGACTGTCTATGCCCTTAGCACAACTTTATGGTTTCCACATCAACAGAGCAGTCTCCAAGAACAAATCACAAATGCACTGATGTATGCAGCTCTACTTATCTTGCCATAGTGCCAACTATTGGGGGAAGGTTATTCTTCACATTGTCTCAGGTGTTCGTTTCTAAATTATGGCTAGGATTTTGTGTCCTAGTCAGACTTTTATTATCACCTATCCTAAAATTCTTCTTGGAAGTTTAAACTATAATTTCGATCCATTCCAAGTGCGTGGCTGTATAGATTTTGTTACATTGGTACTAAAATTCCATATTGGTACTTCAAAGCGCAGAAACTGGCAGAACACCACAACCGTTCGTGATTCAGCCTAATTTGTCCTTATCTGGCATTATAGTGTAATTTGGTCCATTAGGTCTTACGTTTCCCATTTGAACACAAGGTATAAATTCTGTCTGGTAGATAACCAAGAGACAAGAAAGTTGATACGTAGTATTATGGTAGGAAAATGGAAATCAGTACTGTAGCTGATTGCAAAAGCGAAATGGAAATGCAGAAAAAAAAAATGATAACCTAGGCATTTTTAGAGGCCTAGCCTCTCCCACACCCAAATTCTAACTGAACTCCCTTTCGTATTTCCCTTTGAGAGGCATAGTTTCTCCTAGGCCTATGAGAAAATGTTTAAGTTGACTTACTAAAACAAATAATATCAGTATTTCATATTGATTCTTCTAAACACGGTTGTATATTTTGCAGTCTTGATCAAGAGGTTCAAAGACATCATCACCATTACATAGGAGGGACCACTCATTTAGATTACTCACTCACCCACACACACGTGATATGATTGTATGTCTATCACATATCAGTCTTTATTCATTATTGTTATCCCAATTGACAATTGTACTTGACTTAGGGCATTTAAAAACAATGCTATGATTTTATCCAATAGTCATACACTTGATATCGTCATTGAACTTCATATTCTATACACCTTACTACGTTCAACTAATACAAAAATAACACAATTAAATGCGTCATACTCTAGTAAATAACATTGATATAAAATAAACTAGTATGGTCAACACATAAAAACCAGATTGGAATTAATAGAACTGTACTTTTTGTCGTAGAGTAAGTACTGAGACATACCTTGCTAGACCATTTATCCCATCGACAATGTTGGAGGGCTCAATGTCCACTAATTAATTAAAGAACTTCTTCTGTTACAATATATTTAAATCTCATATCTTTCTCTTTTTCCGTTTAGATGGCATGATGACTTGTGGTGTATTGATGCATTCAACTTGTTCCTTGGTTTATTAGCTATTTTGGGTCATTTCAGGTGATCTTGGATGAGGCAATTGTAAAGCTAACTCCAGATTTCTTTTGGTTGGGTGGTGGTGAGGTTGATCTGAAGCTAGGGATCCGAACATCGCAATTGATCAAATTTATCAACCCATTCATTGTCCCCTGTAGCAGTAATTGATTTTGTTGAGGAGAAAGTGGCCACGATAATTTTGTTCAAGGAGAGTTGCCATTTTCAGCCTTCCATTTTGGTTTTAATATCATTTGAAATATTGCCCCTTCAGGACGATATTTATTTTTTTTACGGCTAAGTTTTGTGGTTTAGTTAAGGCATTATCATTATGTTTTACAGATATTTGAATGCAACCAACGTCATGGGTTCATGTTTTATGTTTGTTGAAAGTCAACAACATCATCAGAAACGATAAGTTTGGCTTTATGATTATGATTGAATAATTTCATATCACGATAAATGTGACGGTATAGGCCACACTGATTAATGTCCAAACGAATTTCTTACCAGTGTAACTGCGGACAGGAGGTGGTGACCCTGGAGTTTTAAAATGTAGTAGGAATGAAATGATAAACGTCAAAAACACGCAGCAAAAAAAGAATTTGAATGAATAAATATCACTATAAACATTAGAACTAAATTTATGCATAATTGAAAAATCTTATAAATTAATTTAAGTTAAAAGAATATTTTATTTTTTATTTTTTTCACTTCCTCCACTCAGCCTTCCCATTTTCGTATACCATGCATAATATAATTAAAGAAGAACCCAGTTTTTCCTGCACATATAAACACCAAAAAGTTGAAGAAAACTTCAAGTAGCTAACATATTAAATTGATACAATTTAGAAAAGTAAGACGGAATAAAGAACAAATAAAATTTTAACAGTGAGATGCTGAATTAGAGTGATCCAACATGACCCTCTTATTTTATGTGATAACTTAATACTCCCACGTTATTGAAGAGTGACTACTACCACCTTCCGGTATCCAAAAGGTCGGAAGACTCCGTAACACCCTTCCCTCACGGAGAGTGTTTTCCTCGTCACCTTGCTTAAGAGGAACCATATCCTTCTTAATATCAAATTTGTCTCATATCTCACCGCATCTTGGATAATCTCATGTCTTGCCTCACCTTGGTGATCACAGTGGATACATCGTACCCTTACTACGATGATGTAATGAATAGGGATTGTTTTGTGAATGAGGAAAAAATAATAATAATAAGACCCATCGATTTTCTTTCACCAATTTAAATAATATAAAGTGCGGTTTATTGTTTAAGTTCATCGCTAGTACACAAACAATATCCACCACTAAACCAGAAGTAACTTTCGGTGGCAATTATTGTGGCTTTTAATAGCAATATTGTTAAAACATTTACCGACCATCAAGTTCAGTATCATTGTGAACTGGTACGTAGATTTAAAAATCAGTTGCCCCAAGACGAAAAATGTGACAGGTCTCCAAATGAGATCCAAGATTTCTCAAAAACTCCGGTTCTCTACCTCAAGCCCTTTCCAATTTCCTTGTTTTACTAAAATATAAATCCCACAATCTACAATAAAATTAGTATAAAATTGACACAAACTTCGCCAAATAATGATTGCTGACTCAAACATGCGGACCTCTTCCAAATAAAACTTCAGAAAATTCATACGAACAAAACTCTACTCATACATAAACTAATTTTAGCTTTTTAAAAAATTATTTTATTTTTTTTCTCCTAGAAATCTGTATAAAAAATTTCGTCCAAACGAGTCTTACCGCTATATTCCCTGATTGAAACTCTAAACTACTAGAAACTATCAATTCACACAAACATCCCAGATAAGCATGAACAACTGAGAAAAGAGTTGCAATACTGAAAGAGAGGAAACCTTTTCTTATCATTAACAGGTTCTTTTCTTAGAATCTATATACAGCTGTACATAGTATTGAGAGCAATGTCGTTTGATATCTCAAGTACCGATACAAATTTATGAGACTGGTCAATGACGAAGCAATCATTATCAGATTATTATAGTGCCAATCTTTAAAATGCTAGTGGGAAGTCAGATCCCCAAAGGTGTTCTCCCCACTGTAAGTAACATAAAGAAACCCATCCTCTTCCTTCTTCTCCTCATATATAGCAGACATAATTGCTCCTAAAAGAATTGAGAAACACAGAAAGTTATAGGCTACTGCTACTACCCTCTATTAGAAGGCTAAAAAATCATATTGCAAAATTCAAAAAAAAAAACAAAATTGGAGAATATTATTTTACCTGTAGGTGGAAGCACGTTGTCCACAAAGATGAATATTGCCTTTTCTGCACTCAATTTAATCCTTTTGCGGATAACATAGACAAACTGTCCAACTGTCAGATCAGCCGGGACAAGGTACCTACATTTAATTCATTCATTTAAAAAAATTAAAAAACAAGACATACGACAGCTACTACCAGTTATACACCTAAGCAAATTTCAATATCAACTAGAAAGCATTTGACAAAAGAAATATTACAACAAATGACATCTAGTCCCGTCTATCACTTTGTTATCATCAGGCAGGAAATACAAAATCCATCACTTTGTTATCAACACTCATATAAATCAAATTCTTTTAAAATTAGATAACCAATTCAAATTCTGTTTATCAGATTCATTGTTCAGGTATTATCACAAAATGAGAATGCATATGCAATAGAAGGAACAATTATGGCTTTACCTAACCAAATTATGATGATCTGATAGTTATTCATACAACTCATAACTTACCAATATCAACAAATTTCTCAACTGACGAACCAAAGACACTACAATGTTTTAATCAATTTAGTACGTCAATAAGTACTAACAAAAAAGTAAGTTTGATCAATTTGTCTATTGATCAATACTTAGCATGTAAAATTTCATATCAAATTTTAGAAAAATTAAACAAAAACAGGAGTATTATCAAATGCTTTAATTATCTTTTCTTGGAGAAGTATGTTAAATGATAATTTTAAAGGGTAAAAGTTCAAATTTTGTGAGGAACTTTGTGAGCATTTCTATTATCACACAATCCAATGAGGATCTTTTGAAGAGTTCATCAACTAGAACATATTTATTGGAGCAAGCTTCTAAACCTACAAACTTACCCTGTAATGAATGCAGCCATTTATAAAAAATAGAAAAAAAAAAAATCTGAAGATCCATAGATTTTTTTGTTAGGAGGAAAACCATGATTTCTCTCCTTCCACTTTGCCTAATGATCTCTGCTTTCAAAATATATGTATGGTGTCGATTATGATCTAATTTAAATATGATACCAAACTTTGATACATCATTTTCTTTTCCTTTAGAAGATAGAACATGAATGGAAACAAATAATGTAATGTTGCTAGATTATATGAAAAGTATGGACAAAATCTTACTTCTTCTTGTCAATACTTGGAATATCACTTCTTTCTGCTTTCTCCACGATCACCTTCAGACACATCAAGGGTCAATTTAATACGATAACTAGAGATATATCACTAATGTACACATTCAAGAATCACACATACAATAGGCAGCAAGTAGAGGCACAAGTGAACATGAATTTCCCTGCATTGACAGATATAATGAAGAATAACTAGTTCAAAGCAGCAAATAAAATAGCTTGAGGGCATAAGATACTCCAAACGCACATAACTATTGTAAATAACCTTTGGTTAAAGGCCACACATTCACTTTCAGAAGTAAAATTATTTGAATTCATTCTACAATTCAGTGGACTCTGTAATCTGTTGTTTAATCTCCAATAAAGGATTTCAGAATAGAGGTAATAAAAAATTAGTAAAAAAATGCAACACAGGATAATTTGGCATGCAATAAATTTCCAAAACGTTCTAAAAACCAAACTAGATCAGACAGTCCGGAAGAAGTGGTCAAATCATGAACCTACCATGTCTCGTATCTGAAAATTATCCAATTCAATCACAAAATAACAGACTAAACTGATCAAACCGTGACTTTGGGATCTCGATTTTACGACATTTTTAGTCTTCCAAACAGTATATCACCACCATAACGAACAACAGCACAAAGCTAAATCCTGAATACCAAATCTGTAATTAACTAATTATGCAACACAACAACATGCATTTATCACTATTAACAAGGATAATTGCAAAATTATGACATGAAAGTGCTACTCAGGTATCTAAGCTGCCAAATTATGACATAAAAGACACAACAGATAAAAGGCAAAGTTTAAACATCGGAACACATTTATAGGGTTGAAAAATAGTCAAAGAAAAGCATTGATCCTGAAAGGCAAAAGTTAAACAGATAAAGGAACGATGCTTCTTGTGCCACAAATATATGATTCACGTAGACAGCATCAGTAAGAGATAGTTGCAGAGGGAAAATCGGAACTAGTTCTCACAGGGATACGGTCTGGGTATTTCTCCCTGATTCTAGCAGCCTCAGCTCTTCTCTTCTCTGCACATAAAACGAATCATTTATTTGTATATTATTATTCAGCTTCCACACAATTATAATTTACCAAAAAATAACAATAAAAATAAAAAATACATCATATACCAAGATCATGCTCTTGTTTGAAGTAGCTCTTCGACGCCATTCTTCCTGGAATTACCATCAAACAAAAGCTAATCAAAACTAAGATGATACACCGTCCATTCTTCAGACAAAGGATAAATAATTCATTAATCGCTCAAATAAATAAATCAAAAAAGAAAGGTACATAAATGAATAAATAAAAAAAAGGGGGCATGGTTTAGAGAAAAAAAAAAAACAAATAGCAATAATCACAAAAAAACAAGATGAAGATTGAGAATGGACCTACACCTAAAATTCTTATTTAACAAAAAGGGTATGCATCCGAACAATAATCTTCGCGATATGATACGGAATTAAAAATAGCCCTAACTTTCAGATAACTATTTTTGTGGAATTTCCGATCATCAACTCTTACTTGAATTTAGGAAAAGAGAAAAGCCTCTGATTGCAGACAATCTTTATTTAAAAAAGCAGGGAAAGAGATAGAAAGCGGTTCCGACAATTTTCTTGCTATGAGCGAAGGAAATTTCTAGGCCGATGAAAATAATTTTGGAAACTGAAAAGTTGAAGGTTTGCGAATTGGATTGTATATGATTGAGAAAACTAAACCTCGTTAAGACGATCCAAAAATAGAAGAAAATCAACGCTGCGGTTTCTTGCTAACAACTCCAATAAGGCTGTGTTTGCTTCAACAAACTAAATATATCGCTTCTTCTTTGCTTTATTGTCTTTCTCAACTATTCCTATCGTCATTTCATTTTTTAAATACTTATATACCAAATTATATAGGGATTTTATATTTTCTTTTTTTTTTTCTTCC
>Ga0123340_1000820_pt1 | contig 23363 bp, 10 predicted proteins | sample SirMexnodulemix_FD_89961 | JGI IMG/M metagenome (GOLD analysis project Ga0123340, IMG submission 89961) | Root nodule microbial communities of legume samples collected from Mexico - Siratro Mexico nodule mix | ecosystem: Host-associated > Plants > Roots > Nodule | place: Mexico: Nepantla...
ATTTACAACATTATTGTATATGGATTAGATATAAAAAAGCCCCGTTATAATTTTCACTCTAAAAATGCAGCAGGCAAATTCGAACTTGCAACTCATGGAAGAATTTTTTCTAGACCCGATTTCAAGTCATCGTGGTATTGAAGTGAAATTTTCAGTATCAAAGCAGCAGAATTGATTTGTATTTATTCATTCACAATTAAAATAACAAGTTGACATCGTTATGTGCCTCACTAAGCAAATGTGATACTTTGAGGCCCTCTTGCAATAGATTATCATTTTGAGATGGGGTTTCCTCCTGGGTTTGAGTCGTACTAGAAACATTGGAACAATTCGAAAGGAGCATGTCTCAATTAAATAAAGACTAAATCAAACTTAGATGCATCTTTCACATTTAATTTAAAAATATAAACTTCTATTGCATATTCTCAGTATTAAAAGTCAGCAACTCAATCACTGCATTGCTTGATTTCTTCTCCGATGAGGCTGAATCTACAACCATACCTACCTACCCGCCTACTGTCATGTGTTTGAGTGATGATAAATTAACATCACTAATTATCTTATGCATTTATTTGACACTTATATTTATTATTATTTTATTATTTATATAATATTTTATTAAATAAAGCAATTGTTAGATGGGTGGAATGAATGAACAGTGATCTGTTGATAAATTGTTGTTGATGCGGTGCGCGAAGAACACAAGTTCACAGCACCCTTTTTCTCTTGATTTTTGTTTCACAACATGTTGGTTTAATTGTGAATAGAAAATGAAAAGCAAAAGAAGCATGCAGCCACATATAATACCATATGATACGCTCATGGTTAATGAAACGAAAACCGAAAATCAATGCATTACCTCAACTCCTACAACCCCCCAATACTAAAGATAGCCCCAACACCAGCAAAAACACCTCCAGCCCCGGCACTAGCACCTGCAAAGCCAGCACTACACCTGCAAAGCCAGCGCCAACTCCATTGCCTATTCCTTCACCAACCGCAGCACCAGTACTAGTGATAGAGGTACCAACACTGGCGCCTGCTTCCCATAAGCATACAAGGCACAGGCACAGATACAGACACAGGAGGCATCAAGCACCAGCTCCAACAATTACTCAAGACTTCCCCAGTACCACCAGATAGCACAGCAGAATCAGACCCCAACACCGGCACCAATTCTGAATTTGTTAATATCTTTGTCTAGTAAAATACCAAATTACAATTATACGAATATTAGCCAAATTTTAGAATATGTTCTATCAGTATCACATTGTTTTGATAACTTTTTTGCCTCTCAGAATGCGGCACCATGAAACCCGGAAAGGGAGAAATATATGGCAACAGATAGATTAGCTATAATGTTTTGCTTTCTTCAATTACTGTTATAATAGAATATTCATGTGGTATTTTATCTGATATTCCACGCCTGATACATGTTTCTTCTTCCAATAAAATTCTTGGGATTGCAATGCGATTGTATCGGTTCAATAAGTGGGAGCAGAATAAAGCATTCATAACAAAGACTGTCTAATCTTGATTCAATACATTTCTATTAGAGACTCTTAATTTCTCTTGAACCATAGTAATATATTATTTTGATCAAACTCTTAACTTGTTTATTTCTCTTGAAATATTTTTAATGTTTATTTTAGTTTTGTACACGTCTTTTCTTAGTAGACCTACATCTATGTAACATAGGAGTTACATCTTTAATAGTATACCAGTAGACATTTCTTCATTGCCAAGCATTTTCAATTTCCCCTTGAATTTTATCAAAAAATATTCCTACATTTTACACGAATCCATTTCGCAATACTGGAATTTCTATTCTTTACACTGAATTACATGAAATTTTACCTAATAGCAATCTCATGGTAACCACAGATTTGTTCTAATGAGGAATTTTGGTTGCAAAATGTAAATTATTTCCGGTGCATAGAATAATGAGAATCTATAACTATGATTCTTTCCTTTAATCAGCCCAAATGTCTCTACTTCTATAAGTTATTACATCAAATTCGGTCAGTTTCTGAGTCGATATTTATTTTCTCCCGAAAGTCATACTCTGTGATAAGTCCAAGATTATCAACTAATTTGTGATGCCGTAGACATCCTGCACACTAGTAGGATGAAATTCAAATTATTTACATAGAATAAGTGTTCGCATAATATTAATTGTACAAAATATCCATATAGAAAGTGAGAAAATAAAAAATGCATACTTAGCAACACAGGATTAAAAGGTAACCACATAACTGGCTGCAACACCATGGACACAAATTAACTTTTTAACACTTGCATTCATGATCCAATGCATTAGACATTCCATAAGTTACTAAATTTTCAGAACGAGCATGAAATCCAGTTATTTCCCTTATATGATCAGCACCAAACACAAATTGCAGTAGAGGATAAATGGCTGGGACTTTTATTTTATTGTAGGAAAAAAATGGTGTTCCATGTTAATAATCTACAGAATAAAGATATGGTCCGTATTAATATTCCAAATACACATAAACGTGGAGTTCATATGGCACGTAGCTAAAAGCAGAGTTGGGCTTGGCAATGCAGTTGATCTTCTTGCAGCTGAGAGAGATGTTGGCGTTGAACAAAGCTGATTCCCCCTATTGGACAGAAAGAACCTTCTATAATGAAGAGTGGGATGTGAGAGAAAGCCCTCTAGTTGAGTAAGAGAACTGAAAGTTTCAAGCCAGTAAAATCCGTTAGTGGGGGAGTTAACCCAGAGATTCGTTAATCAATTCTTTCTTTTGAAAATGACCAAAAAGAGGACTTGCTTGTAATGGTGGGCAAGGCAGTTATGTCATCAAGGGGAACCTTTTAAGCGAGGGAGCTGGGTTGTGAAACCCAGTGTCCACTAGATGGTGAGCTACCAGATTCTTTTTTTCAACCTGCTGGTTAGTCTTGCCCAGGGAATAATGCTTTATGGGGAACCAAGTCTCCATCTATAAACCTTGAAATAATGGCAGTTAGCTGCTCTCAATGACGAAGTCTCGAAACAGATTCCAAGTTCCATCTCTCAAATAAAAGTATCAGCGAGTAAGATCCAGGCAGGAGTCACTAAAGAGACCGGTGCACGAGAGTTGACAAGATGCCTGACTTCGAGGGAGTTAAGCCAACCATTATCTAGAGGAGATGAGGAGAGAACTGACCGATAGGAAGGGATAGAGATAGGTATCAACAATTCCATTGTTAGGCTTTCGAACAACAAAAAGGATCAAGATTAAACTTATTAACAAAATGGACCAATTGACCGAAATGGATGGGAAATCAAGAAGCCGGCACTAGATCAAGTTCAAATGCTTGACCATCTTCGGCTGATGACTTCATTTACGAGGAATTAACGAAGGAAGTGAATCCCAACTCAATTTCTTGTGACATTGAGGTTGACGAGCAAAAGGGATAGGCTTCGCTTTTGAAAGAAAGCCAACCAACCCGCAAGAAAAAGCAGAAGAGGAAGCTACTCTTTAGCAATCTCCTAGCTTGGCATTGAACTCTACATCAAGCATTCTATTGCAAGTGTCCAAATCTCTATGAATTCTCTCACATTATGCACATATGAAAATGCAACTCTGAAACTCGGAGAACTACATTCAACCTTAGCTTCTAGAAGAGGGTAATTGCAGAACTTGTGTTCTTGTGAAGGAGTGTGTCTAGGCTAATACGTATCACACAATGAACCAAAGGATGTGAAAGAAGCACTGAAGGGCAAAAAATGATTTCTAGCTATGTAAGAAGAACTGCATCAATTTGAAATAAATCAAGTTTGGGATCTTGTTGAAAGAACAAATACACAACAGGCAATTGGCACAAAATGGGTATTTAGAAATAAGCTTGATGAAGATGGCTTATCATAAAAAAACAAAGCAAAACTGGTCGCAAAAGGATATAGCCAAGAAGAAGGTATTGACTTAATGAAACATATGCACTAGTAGCAAGAATTGAAGCCATAAGAATCTTGCTTGCATTTGCATCACTCAAGGAGTTCAAACTGATGTTAAGAGTGCTTTCTTGAATGGATATAAAAAGGAGGAAGTATATGTAGAACAAACCCTCTCTTTGAAGATTTTGAGAAGCCCAATCATGTTTACAAGCTCAAGAAAGCACTATATGGATTAAAACAGGCTCCAAGGTCTTGGTATGAGAGGTTAAGTAAATTCCTTATCTTAAGATCTAAAAATTGATTCAACCCTCTTTATCTTAAGATCTGAAAATTGTTTTCTTATTATACAGATTTATGTTGATGACATAATTCTTGGGCCAACTAACCCCATATTACGTTAAGAGTTTGCTAGTATGGTGCAGAGGGAATTTGAAATGTCCATGATGGGAGCTTGATGATAGAACCTTCACTTCCAAAAGCAAATACTGTAGTGAACTCCTGAAGAAATTCAATGTGTATTCCTCAAAACAAGCTGTTACACCAATGGCTACAAACTGCTACTTAGATGCAAATGAAGGAGGTAAATCTGTAGACCAAACAATGTAAAGGAGTATGATCAGATCTCTCCTTTACCTTACAGAAACTAGACCTTATATAATGCAATCTTTGTGTGTTTGTGCAAGGTCTCGATCTAAATCACAAAGAATCACACTTAACTACATTGAACAGAATTTTAAATGTTCACAGACTCAGGAAAAATAATAGATACCTGAACAAAAACAGCACCCCGTTCATAAGCTAGCCGGTTCACAAGCCTCTCTGTTCTTTCACCACACGCACAACATGTAAACTGTACAAGCAAACGTCTTCTTGGAAGATTCAAGTCAATACTAGCACCCTACAAATGCAAAGCATATTTATATATCAATATCAAAAGCTATAGAAAAAATTAATATTTGTGAGGAAGATCATGCAACATGATCTCTACCATCGAGAAATATACAATCAAGACCGTATGTCCATAACAACCAATCAAAAAAATAAGTTTGCCTTCAGAATATCATTATGGAGGAAACTAAAAGCTACTCTTCTAATTTTAGATTTACAACTACATAATGAAGTGCTAGACAGTCAATAACAAGAATGAGTCATGGCGTGATAGATGGGAAAAATGAATTGAGACATATAAAACAAAAACTGCCAAGCCTTACTGGAGAAAATGTTTGAGGTTAGAAAACAGAGTTAAAACAAGATAACATTTTTTTAATAATTATTGAAACATAAATTTAACAAAACATAACCAAAAATAGTCAAAATACAACCTCAGTCAGAAAATCAAAAAAGTAAAAACCATACAAGTAACTCGTTTTCTCTTCCTTTCTTACGAGTTTAATTTATATACACTTTCAAGGTAATAAATCTTTGCACAGACATTAAATAAGAATCCATCCCATCGTTATATTATATTTAAGAATAGGATAACAAAGTAAAATGTTCAAATGTTATTAGATACATATGAAGCTTTTTTCAATGTCATTCTACATGTAAATAGTGAGTTTGCTGACTTTTATGATAAGCATTTTCAAAGTGACACTAACAATAATTTCTAGTTCAAAGTGCATATAATAATGCTCCCTCTCTCTCAAAATGATTGAAATCTAAGGTTTGTTTTACTGGTAGTAAGAAAAAACAATAAATATATCACTTACTAAAACTATTTTATTAAAATAACTTCACCAAGTGGGTGATATATAACGTTAATGTAATTTATTTGAGGACAAATTAATAATAATATTAACATTAATATCAATGATAATGAAATAACTCACTGACCGCTTCAGAATTGGGTGATTCCGGTTCTGGGGCAGTCCCAGAATCATCACCCATCAACCCATGTACTCTAAACACCCGACGAGCAAGCGATGGTGCTGCCACTTTTGCACAAATTCTTGACCTGAAAGAAAAATGTTAGGGTTCAAATTGAAGAGAAAGAAAAGGGAATTTTGAATGGAAACCGAACCTGAAGAGTCTATTTGAAGGATTGAAGCAGATAGATCTAACATGTTTAGGGGTTTTGTGAGAAAGAGAAGGAACGAACACAGTGCCACAGTACAGTGCGCTTGCCGCCATTGCTCATTCGTTTGTATCAAACAACTCAGTTTGAGAGAAATAGATGATGATACAGAGAATTTATATTTTCTTTTTTTTCTTATAGATTTGAACTTTAGTATCTTTCATTTTGTCTTTTATTTTAAATTTTAAATTCGATTTTATGTATTTTTTTAAAATAATAATGCTTGAAAAAAATTATATTATAAATAAAATTATTAATTGTAAATATAATTTATGTTTTAAAATTATTTTTAATTATAAATTTTAATTATATAACAATAAACATTTATTTGAGTTTCAAACTTTGATTGGTTCACATATTTTTAAATTAAAATAATATTTTCAAAATACACAGGGGAAATCTAAAAGCATATAAAAGTGTGTTTGTTTAAAATATCATTTAAGTATAAGTCGTTGGAATTAAGAAGTTAGGAGTTTTATAAAAAAATAATATATTTTAGATATCGTTAGTTTCTAAGGTAATAGTTATAATATGATTTACTTCATTTTTATTTTAATGGTAAGGGATGAAAATGTTGCACTTCCATAAAAAGAAAAGTTATTTTTAACCATCTTATAACTTGTATTTCAACTCTTAATTTATTATTTTGACTGTTTTAAATTTTAAATTAACAGATTAAAAGTACATAGCGAAAAGTATAAACACACGAATTTACATTGCTAGATATTCATATTGTTTTAAGAAAATATTTTCATGAATTATTGATTCCCGTAAAAGTTATCATTTATACTTTTACTATGTTTTTCCACAAATTTCTTCCTTTAGAAGATGATAAAAATGATAAATACTCTCAAGACAATATAAAAAAGTAATGGTTCAATAGTTTATTAATTTTCATTTTAAATTACTTTTAAGTTTAAATACTAATTCTAGAAACATTAAATGTATCTAAATTCGTGTTTTAAATATCAACAAAGACTGACATCTTTAATTATGACATTTTAAAAAATGTGAATCGCCATAATATAATTTTAAAAGAAACCATCTCCGTAAATCTTAAATTTTAATCACGCGTTTTAAAATTTTGTTAGAAAAATAAATTAAGATAATACTCTTAAATAATTATATATATTGAGTTGTTATATTATTGATTTGAAATATTTATAAAATTTGTTGATAATTAATTAAAAATATGATTTATTTTTTTTAAAATAAAAATTATCTTTAATGAACTAGACTTATATCCCAAGACTTAGATTTAGGTATGGTTTATAATTCAACCACTTTTTATTAGACAATGAAGTATGGTTAGAAATTTAATAACTTTAAATAGACAAAAGACAGTATTATTTAAAAGAGAGTATTATTTGAAAAGTAGTCATTTTTTGTTAAAAGTCTTAGTTATAAGAAAATATTAACAAATAATCATACAGTTGTTCACTTGAAAAGGTATCAAATCCTAAGACAGATACAGTATGAGGTTCACTCTTATTGCTAAAGAACAAAACAATGTTCTATCAACAATCTAAGTTTACAAGAATAAAGAATAGTAGTTACACATTTTGTGGCATAACATTGATGTATATGTGTGTGTATTATTGTTTGTCTAAGTACAAGCTTTATCAAATGAAGATATGTGACTAAGTATTATGTGTATGTTTACATCAGACAAAACAACTGCATATATCTAGATCTGATATAAAAATACTTATGTTTATATTTTTTCTGTAAAAATTTAATCAAAATAACTTGGGTTTATTGATCTTTTCTTTGAAAATCTTTTCCTCGTTTGTAAACAATAAAGTTAAACATGATCATTTTCAAAAAAATTTTTATAGATCAAGTTTTCTTAAAGCATTTTTGTTAGAAACTCGTTCAAAACAATATAAAAAAATATTAGTACAAGTTTGATGGGATTTTAAAATTTATTACTAAATTTCCATTATAATTGATTATTTCGGGAATATATAATCTTGTTCAACATGAGTACAAATACAATAAACAAAGAATCTCAGTTTATAACTTATTCTATTTACACAAATCATATCAAAAACAAAGAAAAAGATAAAAGCTTTGTCTTCTTCTTCTACAAAATTCTTCTTCACACATTGTTTATTGAGCTCCCCCTTAACATAACATCCTCTTTAAATCTTTAACATGATCTTCTCCTTTTCAAACATTATATTCTCAAATGTTTGAGTTTATTTGTCATCATGTTTACATAATAGATTCTCTGAGGTCTTTAGGGAATCCAACAAAACCCTAGGCCTCTAAATTGAAAATATATGAAACCCTGGATTCTGGAACCCAAAGCCGAATGATATACTGTTGAATTTTAATGTGTCATTTTGTCTCATCTTTCTCAATGTAAGACCAAATGGGTTTATATTATATGTCCAACCATCAAATATACCTTATTCATGTTGGGCAACATTATGATTAATTTTCTTCCACAAATGTGCATGTTTAAGCCTTACATGTGTTTAAGTTGTCTCATTCGGAGCCATTCAGTCCAAAGATTGGCATTGATATTTTGTTAGAGCCTTAATTGATGACTTGAAAAAGTTGTGGTGTCCTAAGATATGATATTTCAAAAAATAGCACTTTATGACAAGGGTTGTTTTAGTGTGGACAAATAATGTTTTTCTTGCTTATGGTATGTTGTCTAGTTAGGAAATTCATGGTAAATTGACATTTAAATTATATCATTCAGGGATGGGCGGAGTCAGAGGGATTGTTACTTTATCATAGGTTTTTACTTAATGATCATACGTTTATGAAGAACGAAAATGTATTTAAGAATGAAAAAGTTGAGATGGATAGTCCACGATCTAAGTTGACACTAGACAAGTTTAAAATAAATTGAAGATTTTTTCCAAATTCATTGAGAGCTTTTCATAAACTATTTGACATATTTAAGAAAGCTTACAAGGCTAGAAGTTATTCATATTTTACTTTTGCTTATAATAATATGAAATTATATCAAATGGAAATAAATGGCACATGTCTTATTCATATTTTACTTTTGCTTATAATAATATGAAATTATATCAAATGGAAATAAATGGCACATGTCTTAGTAGTGTTACTATGGAAGAAGTATATGTAGAAAACCTCCTAGATATGAGAATTCTACCTCTTCCAACATTTTTTTTAAAATTAAATAAGATTTTTTTCCGGCGTAAAACAGACTCCTAAAGTTTGGCATTTATTTTTAATAGAAATTGTTTTCCAAAAAGAATACTACATACTACATTATTCTAAAAAGATATCAAGTTTAACTTTTTGATTGTTTAAATATATGTAGAAAATATCATTTTCGGTACTACTACCAGAACTTTCTTGAGGAGCTTGTTAGATTAATGTGAGATGAGTTTGAGTATATTATAATGAATAAATTGAAATTCTTTTAAGACTTCAGATGAAAAGAATGAAACATGATGCCTACATCTATTAAATAAAATATATGAAACAACTTATGAAGAACTTCATGTTAAATGATGTAAAAGAGATAAAAACATCCATGCATCTAATGACCTCAATAAATTTAAACAAAGATTCAAAGTAAGTAAATTACTATGATTGGTTAACTCTTATGCCTTATAATGTTTAGGTTGATATTATATTTATATTTATTTATGCTTGCATTTTCAATCTAAATAATTAACTCATCAAAATAAATTTATTAAAAAGTTACTTAATAACTATTAAACAAAATTTTCATTATCTCATCGAAATAATTAACTTAATTTTGCTTTGATCAAGTGTAATATTAAATATGGATGAGTATAATTTCACTTTATTGGTGGTGTCATAATTTAATATTTTTTAAGGTACTTTTTCTTATTACTACGTAGACACCCTCGATAAATGGAGACCATTTCCCATTAGGTCACATGCATTCTATCAATATTTGATTAGATGGATTACTATTAACATTTCTAATATATTTATATAACATAATTGGATTAATAAAATGTGGAACCATAGATAGATTCCCATTTCACTTGGGAGTGGATTCATTTAATTCAAAATGCACTTGATAAAATATATAGAATGGATAAACCCTTCACTGCATGATAACTTTGGTGGGTTCTTGATTACACTGTGGATGACTTCAGTGAAACCATGATGACAACACTGAAACATTGTACACAGCAAAATGATACACTTCACCGAATTATTTTCAATCTTCATGTAAAATATTTCGGACCAATTGTACGAGGTAAAGATCTAACCCTATCTTTATACTATTTGATTTAGCAACCTTATCCTCTTCAAGTTTTATGCCCTCTTAACAATGAACACAGTTACAAAATCTAACCAATAGGGTGTGCTAGTGTCTCCAACCAACACCTATTGTATAAACCACTCTGAAACTTTGATGCATAATTGGTTGACATAGCTAGTTGCTCAATCTTCTTTATCTAATTGTAGTTGTTAATCAACCATTCAATACTTTGATTATAGGTTTTCCTGCATAGTTTTAATGTTTACAATTACTTCTAATCATTGAGAATTAATATAAAAGCTTTGTACAAATAGTATAACAAAAAAGAGGATTGGTCCATTCATTTTGAGGAATAATTCAATCATATTCATAAAGCATATTAACCTTAACAAATTTATTGGAGAACATGCTTTTTTGCTTTCCCATCTCTTTAATTGTAAATTATACATAGCTTGGGATGATAATAAGGGATCTAAAAAGGACATGACAAAAAGTGGAACAACACTTTTTCTTAATTTTCTATTTCTTGTTAATGAAAAATTGTATATAGAATTGAGGATGATTTGAGGCAAATAAACCAAATGAAATCATCAAGTTGATCAATGTTACATCAACTTGAAGAAAGACAACGAATCTTCTCCTTGAAATACTTGTCTGGAAGCATCCCCTATTCTCGAATAAATCACCCAATGGCTTTATTATTAGTCTTCTTCATCAACTTCATGAAAAGGAAGTGGTACTATCTTCACTGCTCTAAACTTGCCAGCATTGTTTAGATGCTCATTCTCCAATCTGCACCAACAAAATAGTATTTGTTACATGTTTTTCTGCAAACTTCACGTGACTGATAGACAGTTTGTAATGGTAAAACGAATCTTGGGTTAAACTTGGTCTCAGAATGTTTTTGGTCATCTTATTTTGTATATGGTAATTTTTGTTCTTCTTTATGAAACTTAAAGATATCAGATTTTGGGATGAGTGAAAATAAATGCACGTTAACTCAATTACCTGAAGAAATTCCATAGCCCTCGTCTAATAACTTCAAGAGATGCTAAAAATAAGCATGTAACTCGATAATCAACATTTTCAAAACTTGAATGAAGGACAGTTTGCAACCAAGCAAGCCTCAGAATAAGATTTAAGCCCTGCATAAATTGCCAAAGTTTTTTCATGGTCAATGTCTGAAAGTGGAGGGCCCATATTTTGTAAGGAAATAATAATTTGCTCCTATAATGTGTGGTTTTAGTATCAGGCGAAATATAAGCATCTGTTGTTATTTTTTGTCCTTTTTTGATATCTAGATTTGGAATCTCACTTTAATTTGTATAATGGCCTTATCAGCATTTCTTTTGAGAATATGTTTATTCTCCACTTTTTGACTTTTTATTATCATGAACACTTAATAGTATGGTTTTTGTGTTCTTTGGTTATTAGACTATGATAATTAGTCTAATTTTGATTAGTGAAGCTAGCTTTTGGGTGCCAATTGCCCACACTACAGGCTCCTAAGTGAATAGAGAGAGAGGGGCCTGACATGTACCATTGACAAGTAGTAAATGGCTTTTCTCTGAAGCATTAATTCATTCCTTAACCATGGATTCTTGGAATCCATTTGAAGCAAACCCCAGTCTTTTACAAAGTCCCAGTACAATTGGTACATAGTTGCTGCACTTGACATGATCACCAGAACACAGAGCCATCCTACACTCCCATCTTTCTCATAAGCCACTTTGGCACCTGCTGCTAACATTGCTGATACATATTTCCCTAGATTCACAAGGTGGCTTGTCTGCCCTTCATCAAACCATCTCCTAGCACACTGCAAAAAACCAGTTAGAACACATCAGCTCTCCCCATTTCTTAATAATTTGATTGGATATCATAAGATGCTTCAAGGGAAGAAAAAGACAAATATTTTAAAGTAAATTGCAGTATCATTCCTTGAGGGCTTTTGAGATTTCCATGAGACTTGCTTTTTTAATGGTTATTACAGGATAACAATTGTTTCTTTTCTTGGATAACAGGGATATAGATGTAATGTATTTTGAACAATGAAAGGTAATGTAGGAGTAAAAGAGTGAGGAGTATCATGAGAAACTTTGCTGAATCTTAAGAAGTTTTGATATAATTTACTCAATATTTTATTTTACCTGCATAGCTCTCCAATAGTAGGGGAGAAATGACACTGCATAAGCTAGATCTCTATAGTGCTTTGTCCTCATGCAATAACCATAGTCCTGAGTTTTATAGCTACCAGTTATATAGTAACATGCCACGTACTCAAGGCTCCTGAGCATTGGCACCTACAAATAATGATACAATTCTCAAATAAATATTACATTTTCCCCTTAGAGTAAGCTATTCATTAATGGTAATAAAAAATTTTCACTACCTGACTACAAAGTTGATCAGCCATGAAAAAATCCAGCATGACAACCTAAAAAGGCAAGAGAAGCCGGTGAGGTTATCTCCACAATAATAATTGTTTTTGCTCAATTTTTCCATTGAACTTCTTTTCACTTTTTGGACAATTAGTGCTACTTTGTGTTGTGCCTGATGACATGACTCTACAATGATGATAGTGGGAAACACTACCTTGTAAAGGGGTGACAAAATTATGTTCCTGGTCACACAAAGGAAACGGTAACGGCTTGACCGGTATATAATGTTGAAGGGGCACACTAGTATTAATAAGAAGCCCTGCACGTGTAGTAACAATGTTAATTTTTCAGCTGAGCTTACACAAGTATTAGACTAGGCCAGTGCCATAAAAATGTAAAAGTGAATGTGAAAATATGTATATTTACCAGAAGAAGAAGTCCTGGAATGTTTTGTACTTTGTCATATGAATACCCTTTTGTCAGTAGAGTCAAATGAAGAAAGGTAACACCAACCACAGCACTCATTGCCATCGTGCAAATTAAGAATATATCTCTATACTTGAGTTCCTTGGTAGGGGCCAGCTCAAAAATGAAGCTGTAGTTTATACGAGTTTTTCTCCATGCAAGAATGTTGCAACCATAAAGAAAGAAATGTAGGAACACAAGGCTGAACATGCTGCAAAGACATGACATGACACAACTTATTGATGTGCTGATACTATGCAAATTTGAACTGAATCTTTTGGTGCAAGAAAATGTTTACTTACCTAAGCACAGGGTAGACAGTTTCCATGTACACTGAATTTTGATGTGGTCTATACAAACCAGTCACATGAGCCATTATAGCATATCCCGCAAGAAGTGCCAAGAAGCATCCAGTAAATAGCCCTGATTTTATTTGAAATATAATCTCTAATAAGTTATTTTTGAAGTAACTTTCTATCTAATCAGCATTCTTTAGAGTAAAAAATGTTTGACAATTTTGTATCATATTCACCCCTTAACCTAGAATCAATTATTAAGAACATGAAACCTTAAATTTGACTCTCTTTTCTTGGTTTTAGCTTGCAAGCCAGATCAAAATACTTTTAGGTTTGCACTAAAGGAAGGTATCATCTTGTTAGTAAAACCCCACATAGGGACCATTGCCAAAGAACCATTGGGATGCTTCCCTTATATGTTTAGATGGGCTTTTCAAGTTTCATTCTTCATAAGGTTATCTATGGTTTCAATATGGGACCTGTACTTCCCATCCACCAAAGAGTGGACCAGTTACTGCCATTCCTTTTGTGGACCTAGTGGCTTAAAAGGTTCCATATTGTGGTTTCTTTAGATACCAATGGTCACAAAGCAAACAAGCCTAAAGATCTCTACCAAAATGATTGATAAGCAAAAGTCACAAAAAAAAGGTGCAAATAAAATTGACCAATACTTGGCTGAGAGCAACTAACCAATGAAGAAAGTTACAGCATGTGATTCTTTGCGTTGGCTTGGTCTAAGGTATTTCATGGCCTTTCTTCGGTTTTCCTGAGCAAAATTTTTGATGAACAGTTCCTCAACTTCGTCAGCTAACTTCACCACCTGTCATTTCTCAGAGTAATAAGCAAACAAAGCAAAGCTAGCTCAAAAAGTTAAAGAAACCCTTGTGCAAGTGACAGACAGCCATATCTAGTTTTTATTTTGCATGACTCGAGGTCATCTAGTGGTGCACAAATGAAACAGGATTATTGGCCACTTGAGATTGTCGGTGACCATTCAGGTGCAAGCATAACTTGTGGCCAAACTCTTGACATGATTTGATATGGTATTACACATATTTTTATCACTCTTGATTTGATGGAACTTAGATATTTTACAAGGAAGCAGTTTTAGTTTGTGCCTGAGATTTACCTTGTCTGAGCTATTGAAATAGGAACTCTCAACCACTTTGAGATAAATGGGAAGAATTTGTTTTTCTGTGACCTGAAAAACCACAAAGAAATGTTTTGTACTTTTTGTTTATACTACTCCATTTGTAACATCAACTCTGAAGCCTCTAATTCACTTTACCTTATCAAACTTCTTCAGAATCTTTATAAATGCAAGCATGTTCAAGTTCCTGAAAATTGGACAAAACATAAGATTTTTCATGTTAAATGCTATCTATACATCAGTTATGTTTATCAAACAAACAAGTCTAAACGTGACCATAGAAATTCGTGACTATATTTTTACCTGTAAACTTTGAGATATCCTAGGCCTTTGTAGAGTTCAATGAAACCTCCTTTGATCATCTTTTCTGCATGGTGCAAATTAGTTTTGTTGAGGTGGATGTTTCCACCTTCTGGACCACATTTCCTTGAAGACTGGTTAAGCAAATCTTCCCTGAGAAGGTAGCTTATGGCTGAAAAGGTTCTCGATGGTGTGGTCAAGGGAATGTTTATCCTCAGATTCTTCCCTTGGCAGTTGATGACACGACCAGAAAGTGTTCTGAATTTACCATCTTCTCTTTTCATTTGCATAGACTTGGCAAGTTCTTCTGCACGAGGGGAATCTGAAAATGGAGCCTCAGTTTTCTCCAATTCATCTGTGCTTGTAGTGTCCTGCAATTCTTCTTGCTGTGGTCCGCTCCTAACAGAGTCGTCCTCTGTTTCCAATTAACAGAGTTTTAGTCACACATAATTTCTCATCACTTCTCATACCATGTTTCATTTAAAAAATACCAAAAAATGTTTAACCAGTCGTTGTCATGATAATCTTTTTGTTTGTATTGTATAATCATTTAGTTTGGTTACTTACAAAACTTTTTTATAGCCTACAAGTCTTTTTTTCCTTCCTTATTTGATTATAAAAAGCAGATAATGAAGAAAAATACTGATTGTTAACGAAGGGATTTCACAAAACTCACATGAACCGTGTTTTTTCAATCAATATTTGTTTCAAAAAAACCTTTCATTTTGAGCATACGTTATTAGTTCTGAATAGTAGTGCTGAAAAATAAATATGCTGTCTTATCATTCAGTGTTCCTAGTTGTTACGAATAACATAGATAAAAAGTAACATGGGTGGATGATTTTTTTTAAACAAATATTGTTTGAAAACTTAGAAAAATATGAAATGAGAGAAAACATGGTTTGTGCATTTTAACAGCAAATTGTTAAAACTTGGTTTACATGTGTGCTAACATCCTTCAAGGCAATACTATCCAATATGCAAGTTGAAAGAAAATACATGGAATGAAATAAACTTGTGAATAAATATTCATGTCAAGGACATTGGATTATGTAATATCTAAACTAAAAGGACAAGGTTAGTTGTGTACCAGTAGAGAATGTGGATGAGATAGATTGATCTTCCTTGGAGCCATGGGAAGAGCCTGCTTTGCTCTGCTGCTCCTTGAATGTGGATTTGAGCACAAGGAGGATTTCCATTTGTTTTTTCAAGGAATCTCCTCTATCCATGAACTCTTTCTCCTTGGTTCTATAGAACATGTTGACCTTGTTTAGTTGCTGGTCCAGACATGCAAAAAATTCTTTGGTAGCATCAGTGTCAGAAAATTGCTCTAGCAGTTCTGTCTCATACATGTCCCCATTAAATGATGATGAGGCAAGTTTCCTATGGACCTGAAAAAGACCAAAAGAAACACAAAAAGAACTCATGAATAAACCAAATAAACACATCAATATTGAACAAACTTGGTTTCTTATGTCTTAAGGGAAAGATAGATTACTTGAATTGGTCCATGCTCTCTATGTTGGTGGCCAAATGGAGAGTAGTTTCTTAGTGATGAAAATATGTACTTAGGTAGAGAAGTACTAGTGTTGGGGGTGTTATTAAAAAGATGGACTTTTTTGAGGTCCTTCTTGAGTTGCCAATAATCCACAAAGGCCTCTTTCCATTCTGGAATGAGTTGCCCCTCAAACTGCTTTGAGAACTTCACCATCTTCTTTGTTTGTTGTTTGAAAACTCAGGAGAAAGAAGTAGAGTCTCTAGCTCTAGGTGATGAGTGTTGTTGCCTTGTGAGTGCTTAATGGAAACCCAAAATGACATAATATATGGGGTTGGAAAAGGTATTGTGATTGATGTTGTGGTACTGATGCTCTTGAGCACATTCTATAATATACTTAGATCCTATGCTTCTCCACTTGAGGATTTGGCATGTACAATGGCATGCTTCACCGGAAAGTAACCAAACCACCACGGGTTAGGATCACTTCTCGGCCAACATGTCTTCATGAGGATTTTGAAAAGGGTGAGAATTTAAAGTGGTTCTGTCTGAGTAAGGACAAATTAGACTATTCAGAATACACATAGATAGATAGAAAGAGGATGACCATGCTTTTTCAATTCATAAAGTTTGCCACAATAATTCACTAGCAAATATCATTTTGTGCACAAAAGAGTTGTTATTAATATAGGAACAATCTAAGGGGCATTTCTGATTTTTGATATGGATTGGTTTTAGTGTGATTGTCCGGTAAGTTAAGTCAAGAATTTGTTCAATTGTTAAAAAGCGAAACATATTGGCTAAATTATTTGCTAGCACACAAAGGTGCTCTCTAATTAGCCCAACCTGATTTCCACTAATTCAGGATAACTAAAAGCTTTTCACAACTTCTCCACTTTCATTAAGCAACCCCTTTTCTTTCACTCTAAAGTTGAGTCCATTGCTCACGTCTAAACATAGAAGTTGCACTCATCACTTCAAAAGCATCACAATTTCAATTTCGTCAAGTTTTGGCAATTCAGTTCTAGGAGACCTTGATTGATGAGTGGCAATACAAGTCAATTTTGTACCACAACAAACCATGGGGTAGAACGTGACCACCTCTTGCTTCCCTATTTCCGTGCCAAAAAGAATATCTGCAAAATATATGGAAAAAGTAGTATGCTGAAATTTTATAAATCCAACACGTATTTGCACATTCCTAGTGCCAAATCTTCACTCTTTACATTATTACTGGTATAGATTAGGTAAGCTCCAACACTTCATGTTGGAATCTTTGTACAAGGGAATTAGTAGATAAGGCTCACTTTAATACGCGGTTTTGGTATGGAATAATTCCTCCATACTACATGTCCAATGTACTTAGGATAAGTAGCATATAATAGTGTGATGACATCAAACAAGGCTCCTAATATATTTGGCATAGTAGTATCTGCTAATAGCAATAGTGAATTCTGTGTTCTATTCCTTGGTTCTAAACCCACTAACTAGCCAACTTGTAAACATGGCAGAACCTTCCATCAAAAGCTACAAAAACTGTAACAAGTAACTTTTCACTCCTTGCTCTCTCTTGTGACTCACTGAATTGGATTTTACTAATTGAGAAAAAAGTTATTATTACAAGTTACATGAAAATTAGTGCAGATAAAAAACAAACACGTAATAGCTTTAGATCGTGTAATATTTTCTCATTGAAGGAACAAACAAACAAAGGTGCCATCTTTTCAGTTTTCTACCAGAACATGGATTGCAAAATCACCATTATAATTGTGGAGAACTGACAGCGCCCTAAGATGGGTGGCTCAAAGATACGCTATTTTTAGGTTTTTCTTTTTCTTTTTCCATTTGGGACCCTCTCATGCATGAAAAGATATTTGCACACAACAATACAGAGAAAAAAAAAATGAATGTTATCAATATTGTTTAACACTTTGCAGAAATAATATAAAGGATAATTAAGTAGGTTCCTAATTAAGGATGAATTAAACAATCTAACTAACATACACAGTTAAGGAAAAATCTAACAACTCAAGCATCATGCACCCCTATAATAAATATTCTTTCTCATCTTGATATGTGACAGAACTTCGTACCATCTCACTTAAATTTGTACAAACTAAAAATATCAGGGAATTGTACAATCACAGCTTCAATAGTAAAATAGTTAAAAGAAAAAAAGTGGAAGTGTCCAATGACAAAGGAGCTAGTCTAGCAAGCACACAATTTACATTGTGTAACAAAAATAGTAACCCAAATTAGAAAACTATAATAGGCTACAACTCCTGCTCACAATACTGATCCTTATATAAGACCAGTTTTGATGGACAAGTTGATTAAGAAGGAAATGTTAACCACATATATTAACTTTCTCCTATTATAGGAAAATGGCCTATTATAGGAAAATGGTGTAATGCAAATAAGAGAAACATGTATTTCCACGTGGAAAAGATAAAGACATGTGAGGGTTCAGGCGTGTGGCACCAATGACAGGCCATGAAAATGATGGTCTGATTAGGATAGCATATAACATTTGGTGCGCCCTAGAGACTCTACCCAACCCATCAGTGTGTTCATTCATATGCATCATTATTTATATTATCGTGTTACCGCATACTACGTTTTTTTTACACTCAACACCATGCATTTGACCCTACATGCCTTTTGATCTTGACCAACGTGGGCCAGTCACCAAAGCATGTCTACCAAATAGTGATATTGTTCATGTGTTCATTGCATAATTCTACACAGGCAGTTATGGAATATCTAAGTGTTAATAATGGATGAGATTATACAGCAAATGCGGAGTAAATTTTGGTTGAATATTGGGATAAGAGAAGGTAGTTTACATTATTAGAAGAGAATATTTCACAATCACAATAAATTCACAATTCACTCTATGCAAAATGAACCCCAAGAGTTACTTTTGTAGAGAAAAAAGTGCTCACATTTAATCAACAAGTACTAAGCTATTCATCTTTTCTTCTCATATGTTATAACAAGAAACTTCTCAAAGTTGTAACACTCATCCTTAAGAAATTTATTCAAAAGTATCCAAATAAGTCAAATACAAAAGAGGAAATATTGAATTGTGTATTAAAACCTTCTGCAGTTTTTCATAGAGTTGCGTTTGATGTAATCATGACACATGCAAGTTTTTAATTTGATTGACAATATGTAAAAAATGTTTACAAAAGCTTATTGTGTTGAAAACTCTCGTTTTTTTGTTAGTATAGATTTGATAACATGCAATTTAAAACAAGTTTAAGGAAAGAGAATTTATGCTTTAAATTTTTATATTAACTCGTATGTAAAAGTAGCTTTATGTTCAATTCTTTATCAATGTAAATAACGTGTGAAGATACAAGATAGTATTGTTTGGACTTCAGCCATTTCTAATTAAAACAATACAATCCTTCTTGACTAAAAACCAACTATTATTTAGAATGCAAATAAATAATACAAAGAAAATCAAGAAAGCTTACAATTAAATACAAATTTAATTAAAGAGGATCACATAATTAGAAAGTTTACTTTCAAGAGAAGAAAAAAGATAAATCAACAATACAAGACATTATAGAAGAAAAGTAAGCGCCAAGAAAGAAAAACAGATATAGAATCAATACAACAACAATAAAAAAATAATCAAGATAAAAAAAGATGAAAGGACTTAGTGGAATGGAAGAAGAGCATTATTAGAAGATGAAATTCATCCTCTTGATATGCTCAATAAAGAGTTGTTACTTGACTTCTAAGAGTTTCCAAGTTGATAATCAACCTCTTAAGACTTTTCTCTCAAATCTTAAATTTTATAAATTTTAATGTAAAAGTTCAATTACAAGTTATGACTATTTACATCAAACTAATCCGAAATGTCTACTTAAATGCAATGCTCAATGCTTAGCAAATGAAATGCAAATGTGCTTGAAAGTCTCAAATGCAAATGGAGAGAGAATTCAAAATTTAAATTTTAAAAAATAAAATCAAAGAATATCTCAATTTGGTCAGATTTGGAGGATGTGTGAACCATGTCTTGGTCATGATTTTCATGTCTTTTGTGAACATGTTTCTCTTTCTTTTGTTGACTCCTTAGTTGGTCAAATTTGACTCTTGTGTATGGATCCCAGTTGGACTTCAATTTCTTTTCACAAATGTCTGTTTTCCTTTTATTTTTGGACGAGTTCTTCTTGCACTCTAATACGTTCTTCCTGCACCCTAATAAAAAAATTTTGATACCACAATTGCCCTTATATGAGAATCGGATGACATCCCATCCGGTTGTCATTTAAAAAAAAATTGACAACCGGATAGGGGTGTCATCCGATTCTCATTTCCAAATCAAAATGATAACTGGATGAAACCCATCTAGTTCTCATAGTCCAAATCGAAAAATAATCCGTTTTTGATTTGGACTATGAGAACCGGATGGGTTTCATCCGGTTATCATTTTGATTTGGAAATGAAAACCGGATGACACCCCCATCCGGTTGTCAATTTTTTTTAATGACAACCGGATGGGGGTGCCATCCGGTTCTCATATAAGGGCAATTGTGGTATTAAATTTTTTTATTAGGGTGCAGGAAAAACTCGTCTTATTTTTGCTCCCCTTTCTCTTAACTATTGGTTAAAATTTTTTAAAGCTATTTGGGCTTGAAAAGACCCATGTAAACCTAATTACTAATTACATTTCAAAAAAGAAATAAAACCCTACAAATTATTAGTCCAAGAAATAAAAATAAATAACGAATAAAGAGAAACATTTTGTTGAGTAAGAACCATTTTTCTTAACATGCTTTTTATTACTTTTCTATGTATTATGAGTTCTTAACATAGGCACATATGCTTAAAACATAAGATAATTATGTCAAAAGAATACTCGACCATGAAAATATCAGTCTTAGAGATTTCAAAGTAAATTCTAACAAACACACAACCTACCACGAAGCCCTATATAATGATTTCATTATGGGTAATACAACATAAGATGATTGCTGAAGTAAAACATATGTTGTTATAAAATAATAAATGACTTAACTAAATCAAGAAAGGAGTGAATTGGTTTTAAAAACTTTTTCAAAGGATTTAGTCTTTCTTTAAGTTCTTTTAAAATTGTTTCAATTTGAAAAACTGAATGAAATTAATTTGGGAATCAAGATTGATGAAAGGTTGATTAACAACAATATAAAAAAGATAGGGAAAGAGAAATATTACACAAAAATTTATACTGGTTCAGATCACAATTGATCCTACATTCAATATCAGTTATTTAATCTTAGAATAACTAGATTCCACTATCTTAAAATGTTTAAAATGTTTGTACAATTCTGTATAACTCTCTTTTTTAGAGCTAACATACTTTTCAAATATGCTTTTAATGCCTACTTAAAATATAATATTTTGAGTTATAAAATAAGTTCTATATCACAAAAAAACTTAAGTAAGTATAGCTAAATATCTTAACTGCATTGTTTGTTCACTAGTTATGTTCATTTTGAGTTGTAAGTTATGAGTGCAAGTACTACGTAATAATGTAATGGATGGATGGATAAGGACCATTGCCTGAATTGTAATTGAAAGGTTAAGATTAATAATATGATATAATTAATCAATACACCAATGTATTAACTATTTCTTATTCGTAAACTTATGTTATGTAGATATATTATAGGTTTTCGACAAACACAATTGTAAAAGCTTTGGACTACATTAGAAGGAGGTAAGCAAATAATCGCGCAAATGTTTATAACACTTTAGGGTGAATGATAAAACAATATTAGTATGTACCTCACTTTTAAATATATTTTAACACTTTAATTATACATTTAGTAATTCATATATTAAATCAAAATATTTAGAACTTTAATGTTGGACCATTTTTTTATAATTATGGTTGTCATATTGTGTGAAGTAGAATTAATCCTAATTAATTAAGTTTTTGATGGTCTATTTGATGATTGGTTAAATTGAGGTTAGAGGTATCCATAAAACAAAACAGTCATTAAAGCAAAGCTATTCGTATGATGATCCGTGTGTGACTTTCAACTATGGTTTTATCAAGAAGTGTAGCATTGCTGCTCTTAAAAAAAGAAAGTAATTGGGTAAACACAAATATAAGTAAAAGAATACCGGTTAAAGTAAACTTATTTATAGAAAAATTGGATTAATTTATTTATTTCAACATCTTCTTTTAAACTTGATATTGACCCATATTCGTTTTTGAATACCTATTAAATCAAAGTTAATTTATATATGAAATTTTGGCAACAAAAAAAGTGAGGAGATTATCTAAATTTATGACTTCCACCGATTCAATGAATTGTCACAGATATTCGATGCTTCCATGACCTATATTTCGTCACCTCTGAATAAATCCCGTGTTGTATTTTAGAATATGATGCCACAACGAAGCCTTCGCTCCTTTCCTCCATTATGTATCCGTGCATTTTGATTTCTTCTCAAGACAATAATTTCTGCATTAGATGTATAAACTTACTCATACATGCATACGACCAATTATAATGTAAATTTCTTAGAATATGATTCTGCTTATTATTGTTCAATTAATATCTCAAAAAGAAAATTAATAAACCAAGAATTCTTGAGAAAAGGTTCATATGAAAGATTATCCTATTAATTAATTTACTTTTACACATATTATTAATTTTGAGTCAATTTTATATTAATTTAAAAGTTTTTTTTAATTCCCCTAAAATGTACCAATAATCTTGTAAATTAGTCAAATCAATTTAAAGGGAATATCTTTTAACATGAAAGGATAAAGCATAAATCTCTACAAAATAAAAAATAAAGAGTAACATCCAGCCAAAACATGGAAACTGAAACAAAGTATATAGAAGAATGTAGATTGAGAAAGAGAACAATATTAATTGTATCGGGCATAGTAAGTAATGAAGATTAAAACTATGAAGAACTTAACATAAACATCAGAGTAAATAGACATAGGCTCTGCAAACAAAACAAGCTTAGGTTTATTAATTCTAAGAATATTTCCTAATAAATTTTGAGAGTTTAGATTAGCAAAACCTCTAATCACTACAAAAAAAAAAAAAAAA
>Ga0123340_1000821_pt1 | contig 23350 bp, 27 predicted proteins | sample SirMexnodulemix_FD_89961 | JGI IMG/M metagenome (GOLD analysis project Ga0123340, IMG submission 89961) | Root nodule microbial communities of legume samples collected from Mexico - Siratro Mexico nodule mix | ecosystem: Host-associated > Plants > Roots > Nodule | place: Mexico: Nepantla...
AAAAAAAAAAAAAAAAAAAAAAAAAAAAAAGGAAAGGTGCACAACCCCTAAAGCAAAATGAAAATACTGCACTACCTGTTTGTCCCCAATAATAATATTGCTTCAACCATCACCTTTTACACTTCTCTAAATACTCAGCAGTTTTAAGTGCACCACTTCTTGTTCAATACCCTTTTTCTAAGCTCTTTACGTATGTTTTCTACTTTCTTGGTCTTAAATGTTATGGAGAACCAATAGAGGTTAAAACCATGTGCCATGTGCCCACGTTCCACATTAGTCATAAAGAGTATTGTGGTCATTCTGACATTATCTAAGATTACTAGGCTCAGTCGTTAAATAGACTATTGCTATCAAAAGCATAAACAATAATCTTTCCAAATACAAATTTTCTTAAAGATTACTTTTACTTAAGTTTGGTCTGGTCATTTGTGTTTTATCCTCTCTTTTCTTTTTCATTATATTAAATATTGATATTCTTCATGAATCTAGTTGGCATTTTATTGTTTTAGAGTGATGCCAACCGTATCAATTTTATAAACTTCTTTTAGGTAAGTTTGGAAATTCTAAAATTATATACATAATTAATTTAAAGTTTTCAGTGTAAAAGAAAAACTGCATTTGTATTCGTTTTAGAGTATTTTCTTTCTTGAAAGCTTTTTTTAGCCAAACAAAATATATAGAAGATACAAATATACCAAATATACAAACAAATTTGAGAATAATAATATAGAAAATTCACCGTCTACATTTAATGTACTTAAATGTACGGAATAAAAGGATCCCTTCTTTTCATAAGTCAATAGAGTTTCTATATATAAATTCATCATAGTTTTAATAAAAATATGAATAATTAATTAATTATTTTTTTAATAAATTTAAATTAGTTTATATAAGTTTTTTTTTTGGAACAGCAAAGAATAAACCTAATGGAGGTTAAGAGGTACTCCAACCCTATTACAATAAAAAGAGAGTTTCATACTTCTCCCAATTACCTAGCTTACAAATGCTTCAAGCAACAAACTATTCACCAACCCCACTCACTACACTCTACCTTACACACAAATCACAAGATAATCAAACAAAAATTGCATAACTCAACAATTGTTTAAATTGCAGTGCACCGCTAATACAGTTCACAAAAGTTACAGAAATCTGTAAACAAACCTAACTATCCACATGTGGCCATTTGAACTGCTTCTAGTTGGATTATGATTTCTGCTCCTAACATCTGGTAGTAAGAATAAATACTTGCTTCCTCTCGTTAGTAACACTACCACCCCATAATGATTGGGCTACGACAATCTCATCCAGAACGATTGGCTTCCAAAGTGAAATTGGGATCCACCTTTCACTCTCTAGTGTATCCTTGAGTTTTGAACTTCCATATGCTTTACCTGCATACATCAAACGAACAACGTACTTTGTTTCCCTTACCTTATATGATTACCACTTCTTCCTATGAAGGCTAACCACAGTATGTCTAATTGTAATTATTGGAAATCTGCCAGACATATAATTGGGTAAAAGTACCAATCTGAGTAAGACCTATACATCCTCTGTCATTTAAACTTAACCCATGACCATACGCTGAACTGTGTTACTGTGAAAATTTCTACCGCATCCACTCTTCCTTCCTGAAAAACAATTTTGTTTCTATGTTTCCAAATTTCATTCACTATAGCAACCAACATTTCCATACCTGATTTCCTTTCCGTCCTAACGCTGTGACATAAAAATTCCTAAAGTGACTGATAACATCATTATGTCTAACTGAAGATATGCCTAACCAATTGTCACAATTGTCCCAAACTTTTTAAGCTACCTCGCATCCTATGAAAAGATGTTCCACTGTTTCCTCCACCTTCGAACAAAGAGGGCACGAATTATTTTGTATATTAACTCCCCTTCTTATCAGATTCACTCTGGTTGGTAGCCTATCTATCATTGTCCTCCAAATGTACACCTTTGCAAGCCCCGATACTTTGAGTGCCCATAACGCTTTGAACCACACACATTGTGGTAAGTGATATTCTTCCTGTAGCACTTGATATCCTAGTTGGTCTGAGTATGTGCTTGACCCGTTCCCATCCCAAATCCAACCATCCAATTCTCCTTTTTTCCATTGGGCATTAAAAACTAGATTAAATAATTGTTGTTTTAATTTTTCTCCCACTCAAACATATCTCTTCTCCATGGCAGTCTCCATCTAAACTCCTCCCCGTTCCCATTATTCACCCAAACACTCACCTCACTAACTGTTTTGTCCTTACACTCTGATATGGAATACAATCTAGGAAAAGTCTCTTTGAGAGAAAATTCTTCAATCCATTTATCCTCCCAAAATTTTATTATTCTCCCATTACCAAGTTTCCAATTGATCTTTTCGTCAAACTAATTATTTGACTTATCTGCCTCACAAATTTGACACAGATCCTTCCACTAATAAGAGTTTTTCCTATCTACCGTAGTTCTTGGCATTTCCCTCCAGCCACCATACCTAGACTCCAAAACTTCTTTCCACACTCCCATTTTCCCTATTCCTAATCTCCATTTCCATTTAGCTACTAAGGCTGCATTAAATCTCCCTATATCTTTGATTCGCAATCCACCCTCAGTGGTGAGCATACTTTGCTCCAAGCCAGCCAAGTGATTTTCCTGCCCTCAGCACCCCAGCCCCACAAGAACTTGGCTTGTATTCTTTAATTGTCTTATAAACTGAAACTAGAAGTTTAAAAAAAGAAACCTAGAATATGGGAATAACAATGATCACTGATTTGATCAAACAAATCCTTCCGGCCATAAACAACAACTGACCTTTCCATGTGGAGAGCCTAGATCTGATTTTGTGGATTATTGGTCTCCAGAACTCTTCCTTTCTAGGATTTACCCCTATTGTAATACCTAGATATTTGATTGAAAATTCCATTCTCCCACAATTAAGCATTTTGAGAAAGTATTCAAGTCCACATCATCTACCCTTATTGCACCAACTTCTCTTTTGTGGAAGTTGACCCTCAATCCTGACACTACTTCGAAGCTGCGTATAAAAACCTTGATTGTTAATATGCACTTGTATTTTGGTTGGCAGAAAAAATAAGGTGTCATCTACAAATTGTAAAAGTTTTACATCAACTACCTTATTTCCCACACCAATCCCATCCAACAGTCCTAGGGCTACCATTTATCAACACTGAGACAGTATATTTTGCTGTCATCGCACTACAATAAAAAAATATTTCAGGCAACAATTATTTAGCTTTCTCTGAAGCAATCACCTGCAAACTATTCTTTTAAATCAATTCTTTTGGCCTATTATGGTTGCATCGGGAAAGAAAGGACGCCGACTCAAAATCGCTTTCACGTGTGTTGAGATACTTGTTTAATTAGTGCCATGTTTTGTGATGTTAGAAAACCATAAATATGTTTACCTTTTTAATGTTTTACAATTTTACATTTTCTCTTTTCTTCTATGGTGTTCTCTTCCTCTTTTTCTTTGAGGCAACTTTTCTGTGTGGTGATGTTCTATTTTTCACTATCGGCACTCTTCAAGGATTTTTGAGTTTCTGAGAGTGAAATCTTAGTATGTTTGTTTTGACAGATAAAATATCATTTTCTAGATGCTTTCAGAGGGGTTAAGGTTTACTATACTTATGTTGCATCTGTTTTTTTTTTTTATCCAATTGTTTTTCCTTTTAACTTTTTTGGTTACTTTTCCAAATTTCAATGGAACATACACAATTAGAAACAATTTCTACAATAAAATAGAATATGAATTTTATTGATTAGAGTCTCAATCTTATAATCCCTATCTATATCACTTATCGTTGAGAGAAATCAGGGCTGGTTCTTGTTTTCTCCCTTTCAATGAAACTGGTGGACGAAGGCCCAAGCAAGGTCTAATCACTAGATCCATGACCAAACACATTGAAGCTCAGGAGGAGTCACAGGCACCAACAGACATCAAGATGCTGACAACTCTAAGCTTTAGTGGAAAATTATAAAAATGTTGTAGAAAAATTTTCCTTTGTAAAAATATTGTAGAACATAGTTCTGCTTTGTAAAAATAAACCCTAGGTGCCTTAGGATTTGTAAAGGCACCTAGGTTAGGTTTTTAGAAGCATCTAGAAGCTATGCTATGTGGTGCCTTCTCATTGGAAGAGAATAAGGTGCTAGGGTTTGGGAGAAGCTTGCTCCACAAGCTAGGTTATCCTAACCCTAGTGTGTGGTGCAAGCTAGGGTTTCTAAACCTAGCTTTTCCTACACTCTACTTATGTAGCTTGGCAAGGCAAGTTAGGGTTTCTAACCTTAACTTCTCCTACAAACTACTTTAGCTTGCTAGAGAAGCTACTAGCTTTTTCTTCTTCTATAAATAAGAGGTTTAGGAACCTCCATTGTAGACTTGATTGAGAATAATGATATGCTGCTCAAATTTCAACACATTGCCCAAGTTTCACATTGAGTTTCTTCTCTTAGAAGCTAGAAACTCTCTTGAAGGTTGGCCCAAGCTCCTTCAAGCTTTCACCACCTACTTCACCATAACCACCACACTTCTTCCATATGTTTGCTTCTTCCATCACACTTTGCTTCCGCACCACAAGAAGCTCCTTTCATGCTATTTATTCGGTGCAACAAGGCTTCTACAAGCACTACCTCCATGGGAACTTGCGCAAGAAGCTAGAGCACCTAGGAGCTTCTCCATAAAAACCAACTATTACAACCAAGTTTCACACTTAGAGCAGAAATATGAAGCAAACACTCTTTTTTTTTAAAAAAAAGTTGAAGTTTATAGATGACAATCTCTCAAAACTAGGTAATAATGATTCTTTTTTTGAAGCTTGGGGGAAATGCAATGTCATGGTTCTTTCATGGATGACAAGAACCTTGACACTTCAGATAGTTAAGAATGTCGTGTATACTGATGTGGTTAAAAATCTTTGGAAAGACTTAAAGTAAAAGGGTGACTATTTTCATAATTCTGATTTATTTCAGGAAGTGCACTCAATTAGATAGTCAAAGAGGAATGTTCCTCTATTTTTCACTGATTTGAAAATTCTTTGTGAAGAATTAGAATCTTTAGTAACTATATCAGATTGGTTTTGTGATAAACCGTGTACATGTGATGTATCCAAGATCTCTATTTAATACAAACATTGATGGTAAAGAACTAAAGTTGACATTTCACTAGCCCATGAAAAAAATTTAAAGTACCAAAATTCTGAAACATGCAACCCATTTTAAAATATTAGTACCGAATCGCATACCTCCACTTCAACAAATGCAAACGTGCCTCCTTCTCCGCATGGCGCTCCACCTACTATGCTCCCAAATTGAGGGTTCACACCCAACAATGTCCACAACACCAGAAGAAACAATTTAAAAATAAAAAGATTGAAAAGAACATTCTTAGTAGGAATTACAACTATAATAGTTGTGAAATGAGCTCAAGAATGTGATTTGGAGAATATTTCTATGCAAAAAATGGCAAGCGGGCGCAAAGATATGTGAGTTGTGAAAATGGCTCTGTTAGGGAGAAAGGTAAAGTAAACTTTGAGATTTGGAAAAAGTGAAATAAGAAAGAGGCCTCATGGCTTATGGGTTGCAATAAGAGTTTGCGTTAGTCTAGCCCACACTATCATTCAAATTACTAAACATTTATTTCTTCTGCAAATCCCCTATTATTCATTTTTTTCTCCAATTTGCATCAGTCTAGAGTGGGTTAAGCCCACTCTAATTAATAATTTTTTTTATTCATCAGTTTAGCCGACGCATACTCAGAATATTTATTATTTTTTATTTGACTCTAGTGTCAGTCTAGAGTGGGCGTTGTCCAATCTAATTTTTACACTTATTTTTGTGTCCGCTTAGAGTTCGTTTGACCCACTCTATTTGTGTTTCATGTTAAGCCATGCTTTCACGTGGTAGCTAATAGCCCACATGCTTGTAGTAGTTATTTTGGACACTAATAATAGGATTAATAGAAGATGTTATGTTTTATGAAAAAGTATAAAATTGCATGTGAAGATTCAAGTGACAATCAAGAACATACAATAAATTTTATTTAAAACAATTTCAATTTTTCATTTGCTACGTATACTATCCTCATATCATTAAGTTAACATTTTCACAAAATTTTTAAGTCGATAGAGTTTCAGATCAATTTTGAGCAAGCATGGAATAATAAACATACATCATCTATGGGAGGGTGTTGAGATATTAGTTTGACTAGTATCAATTTTTGTTCTATTAGAAAATCAATAAACAGGTTGTAAGGGAGCAAAATATTAACAACAGTACTAATGAAGATACGAGCCCAAATAATGATATATCACAGCATTATGAGACTAATGAGTTTGTTACACAAAGAGGACAGGTGGCAGAAGATCCTCAAGTCACAAGCCCACGGAGGAGCCAAAGGAAGCGAGCATCACATAGGAGAATGGTTGGTTATGCTTGGTAACCAATGAGTGTCTGATGAATACTTCTCCCTTTATCCTCTCCTCTAACAAGTTCTGTTGTCTCTCTCTTACTGTCTCCTCATCCGTTCTTTTCCCTTTTGGCACAGGATCTTCTGCGGTGAGCATAATTTCCTGGTCAATTATTTTCACCGGATTCACTAATTTCTAAATTCTTAGAAAAAACTTTGTTGTTGAATTTCCATTAAGGGTTGTATTGGTTTATGGAACCTTAAGGCATTGTTAAATTGTCTTTTTCCTTATTTCGTAATTGTTCATTATAATTTTCACCTTCCAATTTGGTCCTTTCATTCTTGACCTCATTTCTAGATGAGCATGACGATAGCTAAGAATACACGCATGAAAATGATGGAGATAGAAATTCGACAGTTGTTTCAGATGTTTGAAGAATCGAAGGCGAAAGACCGTGCAGAGTGGGCATGAGCTGCAGAGATATCCGATCGACGATTTGAAGCGCTACAACACTTCATTAATCGACTCTTGAGTAATCAGATGCCCCCTCCTTATCAAGAATAGGTGCATGGTGAGAACCAGGCGGTGCTCCTAGCACCCATTTTCGTTCTTCATTCCTGGCTAGAAAATCAAACTATGATGTCCCAAAGTTTAATGTCATGACGCCCTTGGGTGGATTTTTTCCATGGATCAATACTTTGATCCGTGTTGAGTTCCAGTGGAAGAACAATTAGGCATTGCTGCTTTTCATAAGCAGAGCATGGGATACCGTGGTTTAAGATGTCCCAGCATCATACCCTATTTCGTTCCTGGGATCAATTAAAGCGAGTGATCGAGATTGAATTTGGACTATCTTAGTATGAATCACCTTGGGAGCTACTATTTAAACTTCATCAAAGTGGATCAGTTGCAAATTATTATACTGAGTTCATATCATTGGCAAATCTTACTAATATTGAGCCCCATGATGCACTTTCTAACTGTTTTCTTAGCGGGCTACGTCCGGAGATTATGCGCTAAGTAAAAACCAGATGCCCTTCGTCTTTAATAAGTGATGTTAGCTTGGCTCGACTGTTTGAGGATAAATGTAATACCAGCACTAAAATCATGATTGGTCCCAACCAATACCGTCCTTCACAACCCACACTTCTAACCAACGTGCCTCCACGTCCACCATTCACATCCACACTACTATTCCTACTTCCTACTCCGAACCAACAACCATTAACCACAAAAAACCCAATCAAAAGATTATCACCAGCAGAACAATAGAGACGCCGAGAGCAGGGAATTTGGTTTTGGTGTGATGACAATATTCACCTAACCACAAATGCCCCAATAGACACTTTATGCTTTATCAACTTGAAGACGAGGATGATAGTGATCTCTTACAACCAGAAACTCTTGAACAACAACTCAAGGACAATGGCGAAGTACATCAACTCGATCAACAGGTGTTGCACATCACATATCTTTTAATGCAATGTATGGCACTAGTGGTCCGACTACCATTCGTGTTAGAGCACAAATAAATGGCATGGAGATTCACACCCTCATTGATGGTGGTAGTTTAGACAATTTCCTTCAACGTAGAATTGCTAAGTTCTTCAATCTAACAGTGCAGCCAGCTCCGGGGTTTCGCATAATGGTGGGAAATTTTGAATTGATGACAGCAGACGGATATATTCATTCGATAGAAGTGACCATGCAAGGTTACACAGTGTAAATTCCTGAGGTGTATGTTGTTAATGTTGCAGGTGGTGATATGGTTATCGGTACTACATGGCTTAAGCAATTAGGTGCTCACATGGATTATCAAAATTCATTTAGTCAATTCTTGCATGAGGGTGCCTTTATTATTATTTTTGGTGAAAATGTTTAAATGTCGGCCCAAGCTCAATACAATCATATCAAACGTTTATTACACATTGATGTTATAGCAGAGACTTATGCTATACAAGTACAACAAAAGGAGGATGAGAACTACACTCATTCTTACCACTGGCCAATATGGACCCTACCTTAACGAAGCTTCTGAAAAATTATGCTTCAGTATTTTTTACACCATCAGGGCTTCCACCACAGTAAGACCATGACCATGTCATTCCTTTGGTGCAAGAGGCTGCTCCAGTCAAAGTGAGACCTTACCGGTACCCTCATAGCCAAATGGAGCATATTGAATTGATGATAGGTTAAATGTTGAAAGAAGGAATCACGCAACCAAGTAAGAGTCCATTCTCTTTTCCTATTCTCTTAGTTAGGAAAAAAGATGGAACATGACGCTTTTGCACTGATTACAGGGCTTTAAATAACATAACGGTGAAGGATAGTTTTCCAATTCCCATGGTGGATGAACTCCTAAATGAATTATATGGTGCTACAATGTTCTCTAAACTTGATATTCGATATGGCTATCACCAAATATTGGTGAAACTTGAGGATCGCCACAAGACAACCTTTAGAACCCACCAAGGGCACTATGAATGGCTTGTAATGCCATTTAGGTTAACTAATGCACCGACTACTTTTCAATCACTCATGAATGATGTGTTTAAACCTTACTTAAGGAAATTTGTGTTGTTTTTTTTTTTATGATATACTCATTTACAGTCCTTCATGGTAGTTGCATCTTAAGCACTTAGAAATTGTTCTACAAGTCCTACAAAAGGAGTCCCATTATGCCAGATTCTCTAAATGCCTTTTTGGAACCAAGGAAATTAATACTTAGGCCACACTATATTAGGAGGAGGTGTTCACATGGGAAAAGGCAAGATTCAAGTTGTGTTGGATTGGCCACAGCCCATGAATATTAAGTAATTACGGGGTTTTTTAGGCCTTACTGATTACTATCGCAAATTCATCAAGGGTTATGCTTCCCTTACTGCTCCTTTGACTGATTTATTACAAAAAGAGGTGTTCTAGTGGAATGAAGTTGCCACTTTCGCATTTCTTAATTTAAAGGCTGCCATAACTTCAGAACCAATGTTGGCCTTGCCCAATTTTGATTTGCCCTCTGAACTCGAAACAGATGCATCCGGGAGCGATATTGGGACTGTCTCATCTCAGGTAAAACATCCTATAGCTTATTTTTCGAAAAAGTTATCCCCTACTATGCAAAAGAAGTCTACTTATATCTAGGAATTTTTTGCCATAACTGAGGCAATTGCCAAGTTTAGGCATTACTTATTAGGCAACACATTCATAATACACACTGACCAACAAAGTTTGAAGGCTCTAATGGACTATAATTTGCACACGATAGAATAGCATAAGTGGCTCAATAAATTCTTGGGCTACAACTTTCAAATACAATATAAACCGGGTCACGATAATGTCGCTACCAATGCTCTTTCTCATTGTTTTTTTGAAGCTTAGTCTAGCCCACAATCAGATTGGTTGGAGGTGTTGCGATCTGATATTGCCAAGGACACTCAACTAAGCAAAATCTTACGTCAATGCAGCAATGAAGGTCTCTATCATAACAATTATTCATGCAAAAATGACATTCTTTTGTGGAAGGCAAGAGTAGTGATTCCCCAAAACAGTAGCCTTCTTCCCATTATTTTACAAGAATACCACGATGGAGCCTCAGGTGGTCACTCAGGCATTTCCAAAACATTGGACAAAATTTCATCCAAATTTTAATGGCCACACATGTGAAGCTAGATCAAAGAGTATGTATTGAGTTGTACGATATGCCAATAAGCAAAGACCGAGACTAAATTACCCACTGGATTGTTGCATCCTTTGCCAATTCTTGCCCAAGTTTGAGAGGATATTAGCATGGATTTCATAGTTTCCTTGCCTCCAGCCAGAGGCTATTTTGTGATTATGGTAGTTGTTGATCGCCTTACAAAATATACTCATTTTGTACGTCTGAAACTTTTTGATAGCAGATATGTAGCATAAATTTTTGTGCAAAACATTATGAAACTTCATGGTTTCCCGAATCTATTGTGTCTGACCGAGGTAAAATATTCATTAGCAGGTTTTGGCAACAACTTTTTAAACTCCAGGGTACTAAACTTGCCATGAGCCCTGCTTATCATCCTCAAACGTATAGTCAAAGTGAAGTGTTGAACAAGACCCTTGAAATGTTGATATGTATTTATTTTGACCACTTTTCTAATGCATAGTGATAAGAATAATGACAACTTTTGGACCATTTTACTGTATTTGGGCTTATTGGTCCTTAATTGAAAATTTAACTCAATTTTTGAAGATTTTCCAAAGTTGAGCATGTTTCGTATTTTGTCTATGACTTTTGCTATAGACCTCAGATTAACTTGATCTTTATGTCGTTTTGTAGATAACTCAAAGATCTACAAACTTTGTGACAGGGTTGAAAACCAAATTCGGAATGTAAAGTGGACAAAATCATTCTTGAAGTTTGCGTACGGATTTTGGGCAACACATTGAGCGGAAATATTCAATTGAGGACAACTTAATCATTTTACCCAAAATGAGTTGGGATAAAAACTGTGTGTTTTTTATTTATTACGGAAACTTACAGGTGGACTGGGCCACCTTAGGTTAGGAAAAATATTGAATATTAGAGGAAACAGTGTAGCGCAGCCGCCAACAATGGTTTTAGACGGATTTTGAAAATAATTTTGTTTACTTGCTTCTTTTTGGCTCGTTCTTCACTTTTGCAGTTTTATTTTTGTCTTCATTTGCTTCTGATTTCTATCGTTGGCTATTATTCGTGTTCATTCCACCATGAGTGGCTAAAGTTTTTACTCAATCTGGTCCCTAGAGGTTCTCCCGTTTCTGTTTATCACTAGGTTCGTGTTTTGTATTATTTTTCCATAATTACCTACGCATTTTCTATTTTAATTCGATTCCTAAATTTAATGGTTGGAGTATAAATGATTGACTGGTCCTTGGAAGAATGACCTAGAATTGTAAAATCTAGCCTCCTAGTTAATTTGGAACGTGTTCGACAACGCGTACCAAATGTACTTACGATGTTTTTGTTATGATAATCCAAAGAGTTGGTTGCGTATGTTGCCTCGGGCTGAGTATTGGTACAATACATCTTGCCATAAAAGCATTCAAATGTCTCATTTTAAGGCTTTATATGGCAGGGATCCTCCTACAATTGTGCGTTATGAAGACTCTTCACTAGATGAGCAAACTCTTCAGGAAATGTTGCTTGCAAGGGATAGGTTATTAGATGACTTAAAGAAAAACATGGCAAGGTTACAAGAGTTTATGAAATGGATCCAGAAAAAAACAGAAGGCACATGGAGTTGAAGAAGGTGATTTGATATTGGTTAAGCTCTAGCCCTATAGACAACATTCTTTGGCCTATTTAGAATCATCAAGAATTTGAGTGATGTAGCATATAAGCTTCAATTACCAGAGGTGGAAAAAATATGTAATGCTTTTCATGTATCTGTCTTAAAAAAATTCAAGGGTGAGCATCAGGGTCATTATCTACCCTTCTCTAAAAATAGTTGTACAAGGACAAATTATTGAGCCATATACCATCTTGGGAAGTAGAACAGTGTTGTATCAAGGCAAAGAAATGGAAAAAATTCTGGTGCAATGGGGGCCAAACCAAGGAGCTGCTACAACTTGCGAAACAACTGCTGAGTTTCTCAAAGATTACCCTTCATTCAACCTTGAGGACAAGATTGAGGCTAAAGGGAAAGGTAATGTAAGGGAGCAAAGTATTAATAGCAGTATTAATGAAGATATGAGCCTAAGTAATATGATATCACAACATTTTGAGACTAATGAATTTGTTACACAAAGAGGACAGGTGGTAGAAGATCCTCAAGTCACGGGCCCACGGAGGAGCTAAAGGAAGCGTGCATCAACTAAGAGAATGGTTGGTTATGCTTGGTAACCAATGAATGTCGGGTGAATTCCTCTTCCTTTGTCCTCTCCTCTAAAAAATTCTGTTATCTCTCTCTCTAACTGTCTCCTCATCAGTTCTTTTCCCTTTTGACACAAGACCTGCTGCAGTGAGCATAATTTCCTGGTCAATTGTTTTCACCGGATTCACTAATTTCTAAATTCTTAAAAAAAGATTTGTTGTTGAATTTCCATTTAGGATTGTACTGGTTTATGAAACCTTGAGACACTAGTACATTGTCTTTCTCCTATCGTTCATTATAATTTTTGCCTTCCATAGGTTTACCTTTGTAATGTTATAAGATTTTGCATTTTGAATCAAAGATTAGTTTTAGTTTCTTACCTTTCTGTTCTCTTCTTCAACATTCTCTTCCTCTTCCCTTCTCTGGCAACTTTCCCATGTGGTGATGCTCTATTTCTCACCATCGGAGCTCCTCCTTTTCTTCTCGAAAAAAGTTTTTGGGTTTCTGAGAGTGAAACCTTAGGTGTGTTTGATTTGATAAGTGGGATACCATTCTTTAGAATGTGGAATTGTTTAGTATAGTCTATGAACTAGATTAAACTAATTTTTTTAAAGGAATGTAACTCAATACGATTTTTTTTCATTGACTATCACTACTACCAATGAATTTAAGAATACACTCAATTTATTTTGTTTATTTATATAATCTCTATAACTATATTCATTCGCACTCAAATAGTTGATAAAATACTTGGCATAAGGAAGTTATAGTCATTCATGATTATAACACTAATGATGATTAGCAACTATAATGATTATATTAGATCAAGAAATATAACATATTATTAATGTAGAATAAGAATGCTACTTTGAAGGTATCACCATTTTCACCTAAAAATTACAACACACTTCATCCCAAGAACACTCTATTATGAGAAGAATATTTGATGCCTACTATAGAATTTGGGTAGAAATTTTCTTATATCTCATCTTCATCCAAGCTTGCAATGGATTGTCATTTTTCAATATCTTCAAAACACACATAAAATATTTTCTAAAATGTGAAGGAACCCTTCAATGTACAATAGTCAACATGTAGGAACAACAAGCGAAAGCTAATCAACAGATTGAGGACTAATTGTAGGAACTACTAGAGTCAAGACTTGACAAAGTCTTAGAGCTTATGTCTGACTAAGATTGAACCAAGGTGCAAACTTTACAGAATCACTCTTGACAATCCAGGTCACTTGATTATGCAGGTACAATTGAAGGGTCACTCAACTGAGAAGATGACCAGTAACCAAGTATCATGGATAATAGACACAGGAGCCTCGAACCACATGACAGGAAATTTGAGTAATTTACGTAACTTACGAGCCATATCTCCATGTCATGTTGGTTTACCAGATGGGAGCAATATTGTGGCTACCAAGGAGGGATCTATTATTTTTGGCAATGATTTTGTCCTTGAGAATGTTTTATATGTGCCTGGATTATCTTGCAATTTAATTTCTGTGTCGCAGTTAATAGATCATTCCAATTGTACTATTCAGTTCACTCATAACATGTGTGTAATACAGGACTGTACTTCGAGGAAGTTGATTGGTGACGGTGAACATCGGGATGGACTCTATTATTTCAATGGGATACTGCTTATTACGGCTTTGAAAGTTGACAAAGGGACGTCTTTGGATCTTTGGCATCAATGATTGGGCCATTTGTATATACAAGCTACCAAGATAGTTTCAGGTGTAAACCTTGCGAAAGGTACTTAAAATTTGAATAAATATTGTGATGTTTGTCAAAGAGCAAAACAAACGAGAAATAAATTTCACGTAAGTGATTTTAGAGCATCTCATGCTTTCGAATTAATACACTGTGATTTATGAGGCCTTTATAGAAATGTCTCTTCATGTGGAGCATCCTATTTTTTGACTATTGTTGATGATTACTCTAGAGTTGTGTGGATTTATTTGTTGATTGATAAGAAAGAGGTGTCAAGTACTTTGAAAATGTTTTTCTCCATTGTAGAGCATCAGTTTAATAAACAAGTGAAAATTATATGGACTGACAACGGAACATAATTTACTTGCATGAAAAATTATTTTCTTGAAAATGGAATAATTTTTCAAACATCTTGTACGGGGACACCACAACAAAAATGGCCGTGTTGAACGTAAGCATCAACATATATTAAATGTAGCTCGAGCTTTGAGATTTCAGGGATGTTTACCTATTGATATTTGGGGAGAATGTGTTCACACTGCTGGTTACTTGATAAATAGAACCCTTTCTTCAGTTTTGAATAAAAAGACTCCTTATAGAATGCTTTTTGGTTGTGACCCTACCTATGATCATCTACGAGTGTTTGGATCATTATGTTATGCTCATAAACAAGGGAGGTTCGGTGATAAATTTGATTCCCGAAATAGGAAATGTATTTTTGTGGGATATCCATATGGGAAAAAGGGATGGTGTTTGTATGATATAGAAACTAGTGATTTTTTTATCTCACGAGATGTCAAATTCTCAGAAAACAGATTTTCCTTTTGCTTATCTTTCTAAAGAAGACTTGCCTACAATTTCTGGTTTGGGTTGGTTTGATGTTGATTTGGAGGACGTTGATGATTTGAGAAAAAGAGATGGAGCAAGACATGACGATTATGCTGTGCCTAATGCAATACTAGTGTAACATGAAGTTGATGTTATTCTGCCAATAAATAATACTTTAGTATAGGAACCAAATGAGCAAGATGATCAAAAATTTCATGAGGAATTGTTGGGTCGAGGTCACAGACAGAAAAAATCATCAGTTTTTTTGCATGATTATGTCACTAATACAATACAAAAAATGAGTCCATTCCCACTAACACCTAAACCGCAAGATTCCTCAAGTAATTCTTATCTCATTGCACACTATGTGAATTGTAATAATTTTTCTCTATGACATAGAATCTTTCTTGCAGCAATACATGCAGACCGTTTACCTGTGACATATTCTGAGGCAGTCAAAGATAAGCGATGGCGAGATGTAATGCAACGTGAGATACAAGTATTGGAGAAAAAAGATACGTGGGAGATAGATGACCTACCACTAAACAAGAAGGCACTAGGTTGCAAATGGGTCTACAAAATCAAGTATCACTCTGATGGCACAGTGGAAAGATTGAAAGCCAGACTTGTAATCTTTGGGAATCACCAAGTTGTAGGGATTGACTACACTGAGACTTTTGCTTCAGTTGCTATGAAGACTACAGCGTGAGTATTCTTACAGTAGCTACTGCAAACAATTGAGAGGTTCATCAAATTGATGTTCACAACGCCGTCTTTCTCGATGGTGATCTTGAAGACGAAGTTTTATATGAAGTTATTGCCTGGTTTCCAAGTCTTGGTTCCTGGAAAGGTGTGTAAGTTGAAAAAGTCACTCTATATGGGTTTCAGCAATATTACTCAGATTATTCTTTATTCTCCATGAACAATTGTAAGATTCACCTCAGTGTGCTTGTGTATGTTGATGATCTAATTGTTGTAGAAAATGATAGTGCAACTATCTAGAGATTTAAAGCCTATTTGAGTGCTTGTTTTCATATGAAAGATTTGGGTGTCTTGAAGTATTTCCTTGGTGTTGAAATCGTGCAAAGTTTAGAGGGATTTTACTTGTGTCAAAGGAAATATGCACTTGATATAATTTCTGAAGTTGGTTTGTTGGGTGCTAAACCCGCTCTTGTTCCTATGGAACAAAATCATCGTTTGGCTTTGTCCACTAGTACGCTACTTGCTGACCCAGAGTTGTATCGTCATTTGATTGGATGATTGATTTATCTATGCTTCACACGGCCTGAACTGTCCTATTGTGTTCATATTTTGTCTCAGTTCATGCAACAACTAAAGGAGGATCATTGGCACGCAACACTACGAGTTGTTCGTTATCTGAAACAACATCCAGGACAAGGTATCTTGTTGAGTAGTAAATGTGACCTACGCCTACATGGATGGTGTGATGCTGATTGGGCTAGTTTCCCGTTGACCCGAAGATCACTTACGGGTTGGATAATATTTCTTGGTGACTCTCCTATATCCTGGAAGACGAAAAGGCAACATATTGTGTCCAGATCGTCTGCTGAAGCTAAGTATCGCTCAATGGCTATGACTACTTGTGAATTAGAATGGTTGAAGGGAATTTTATTTATTTTTAATGTGATACACTCTACACCCATGTTACTGCATTGTGATAGTCAAGTTGCTCTAGACATATCTCAGAATCCAGTTTTTCATGATAGAACCAAACACATTGAAGTAGATTGTCATTTTGTTCATGATGCCATTATTTTGGGGGTATTAGTCCTAGTTTTGTTCCTACCAATGAGCAACTTGCAGATATTTTATCAAGGTATTGGGAAAACAACAATATTCTTTTTTTACTTGGCAAGTTGGGCATTCGAGATCTTCACGCTCCAACTTGAGGGGGGTATTGTGATTATTGTATATCTTTATTATATATCTGTTTTTATTTAGTAATATGCTATGAGATATGATTAGTTATATTAGGTAGGTATTGATTGTATTAGCAGATCTTGAACGGATTTGAACGGATCTGTAAGAGAAAGTTTAGGGAAACACTACTCTATATATTTTAATCTCTTAAGAAATAAAGAAGTGGGGTACTTTGTCATTTATATATAGTTGAAAATTATGATGAATTTTCGTTATAAAAGGTGAAACTTTGTTTAGATCTTTGGATGTCTTGGAGTTCATGTAAACAGAGTATGATGATAAAACCACTAAAGCTACTACAATTGCACAACACTCAAGAGTGAAAAGAAAAGAAAAGAAAGAGAATCACATATGCATGAGTTTCTCGAATGATTGAATAAAGAGTTTCATTAATCTTATTTCTAAAGATCATGAGATAAAATAGTCGAGGAAGCATATGATACTCTTCAATAAGAGTTTAAAGGAGTTTTGAAGGCGAGAATAGTCAAACTTCAAGCATGACTTAAAGATTCAATCTAAAAAAATAAATCAAGACTTATTGTAAAGGCTTGATTTTGAAGATACTTTTGTTCATATGGTACATTTAGACAATATTAAAGCTTTAATTTCCCTTTTAGCTCAACAAAAGTGGAAATTACTTTAGTTCAACTCAACATTTTTGAATGGTGAACTAAAAAGAGAGGTTTATGTTGAATAACCTCAACGTTGAGAGAAGACTAACTAAAAAAAAGCTCTTTATAGGGATGTGAGTGACTATTGTATCCGAGATCTGGAATCATAGAAATAAGGTAGTCTTTAGTGGTCGGGTAGTGGATGATGAAGAGATTTTTAGTCTAACACTGTTAAAGGGTCGATTAGTGTTTAAGTATAAGTTGATAAGAAACTCTGTCTCATACTTTGATTGACACTTTTCACCAGTTAAGTGTCTTCTTTCAACAGTATAGGTTTTGTAGATTGTGCAGGAGGCATTTAGAGGGGGACTTGACAAAAGAGTGAGGGGAAGTAGTTTCCAGATTCATGTAAAGACATTAGGAGATTGCTTGTTTTACTGGTACTAAAGCTTGTGTGACTCAATTAAACCCAGAAGATGTGTGAAGTAAAGGAATCAGACGGAGTGCAAAAATCTTGTAGAGGCATGCCATACACTGATGATATTTAGCTCCTTATTGTTATATTGTAGGGACATAGATATTCAATGGTAGATACCCACATGTCCACTGTTGGGGTATATTAGGATGGTTGTACCATGTATTGTTTTCCTTATGTTGTACCAGAAGTTGTCCCTGGTTTTGCTAAGTGTTTAAAGGTTGGTGCACGTCTAAAGTGTGCTTCTTAATTCTATTTATTTTTGACTGTTAAAAAAAGAATGAGCCTATCTTATATGTTAAATATAACTAATATCTTAATTATTATATTGTATGTAGGTGATTCAGTCTGTATTAAAAATAATTTAAAGATGACTAAAGATTTTAGAATAGAATTGATGAAAAGATATGAGAAGAAGAATCTAAACTTGTTGCATCCTTTTCTTAGATTATAAATTCATCAAGATAATGATGGATTTCTGATAGAAAAAATATTATGCTAAAATAATATTGAAAAAAGTTTGGATATGGATAGTGTCAGTTGTAAATGAAAATTTGAAGTCGATTAAAGAAAGTTGATGTTAGCGACAATAGAAGTCTGTCTGGTATAATTTGTTTTCTCTTACTACTTAAAGGTTTGATGTTGTGTTTGCATCGGGGTTACTCTCTCATTCCATGAATGATTTAGATGGACTACATAAAAGGTGTGAAGATATATTGAAACTGAAACAATGCTACTTGGCTTTATCTGTGTCTAAATCTGTAAAGGTAGAATATATTTCGACTAGCTTAGCAGCTCAACAAACAATTTGCCTGAAGTGAATACTTGAAGATTTTGATTAAAAATAAAATATTATAAATATTCATTGCGATAATAAATTACTCGTTGCAGTGAGCATAAGTCCAGTCTATCATTGAAGAGTAAAACACATATCCGTCAAGCATCCATCAAACATAAACAATTGAAGAAAGGGTGAAATTAGAGATTTGTCGAGCAAAAGAGGTTTGAGAAAACAAGAGAAACTTTAAGTGTTCAAGAACAATTCATTAAGGTTGAGAATGTTGAATAACAAATTGTTAGAGAGTTTAATAAGTTTATTGAAGATCGAATGTGTATTAAAGATCCACTAAAAATATTTAGAGGTATTAATGTCGGAAATAATTTAAGAAAACAATAAAGCCAAGTAGAGTTCAATTCTTTTAATAAACGTGTCTATAAAACTGTTAAATGTTGAAGTGGCGATGTACATCCTCAAAGCCAATGCTTTGAGGCTCTTGATGTTCACTGTTTGAAATCCTGCGTTGTCAGTGCAAGAACAAGTTAGGATTCTTGATTTTGTTGGATTTCTTGGTCATCTCATAAGGTTCAGTGCTATTTTAAGTAACTAATTGTTATATTAGCTTACAAAATTGATCCACCAATGTGCCAATTTTTTTTCCTGATGGTAACTATTTGTCTGTTTTTTCTCTTATTTATTTCCAACAAAAGAAAATATCATAACCTTTTTGTTTATTATTAACTCATGTTCCAGGATTCTACGGTAACCAACCATGAGTTGGATGGAACACTCTTTTTATTGATAGCAGTAGATGCATCATAAGCTTTTATTTATAGAAGTAGTAGTGAATGCATCATGCATGACCACTTTTCACAGCCATACACATTCATCGGAAACACTACTAAAAATGACATTTCAAAGTCAGAACAAATTTCTGAAATATATAAACAGAAACGATGAAAAAATATGAAGAATGGAATGCTACATACTGGACGTGGCAAGCAAAAAGAGAGACAAAGGAGCAAGTCTCACATAAGCCATTCTTTGATTTTGCAGATTTCTTACCGTGAGTTTTGTGGTGCGTTATTGTTTCTTCATGCATGTAAGAATTTATAGGCATTAGTGTGTTTTCTTCAACAAGATTTATGATGATAAAAATAATTGATTGTAGGAGACTCAGGTGCATGCTGAAGTTTTCTCATCACTCATCACTCATCACAGTTAAGCTATTACTTAATTGGAAAATGTTATTTTGACACCACTATTCATCCTACTCCTGTTTGACACTCTTATGTGCATGTGGGCCTACTAGCAAAAGAGAGAATGTGTTTGCTTTTGTTGTATACGGAACAGTAATTTCGTCAATTTCATCAATTTCGTCAATTTCATCAGTTTCGTCAATTTTGTCAAAGTGGTTAGTTGTGTACATTTAAGTGGTTAGCTACATTCATAACTCCGACACCCATATTAAATTAATCACTACGTGTGAGTTTTTCCAACCATAAATAACTGGTTAGTTGTGTACATCTAAGTGGTTAGCTACGCTCATAACTCCGACACCCATATTAAATCACTGCCTCTAAGTTATTCCAACTTTAAATAACTAGTTAGTCGTGTACATCTAAGTGGTTAGCTACGTTCATAACTCCGATACCTATATTAAAACACTGCCTGTGAGTTTTTCCAACCTTAAATAACTGGTTAGTCGTGTACATCTAAGTGGTTAGCTACGTTCATAACTCCGACACCCATATTAAATCACTGCCTGTGAGTTATTCCAACCTTAAATAACTGGTTAGTCGAATACATCTAAGTGGTTAGCTACGTTCATAACTCCGACACCCATATTAAATCACTGCCTGTGAGTTTTTCCAACCTTAAATAACTGGTTAGTCGTGTAAATCTAAGTGGTTAGCTACGTTTATAACTCTGACACCCATATTAAATCACTTCCTGTGAGCTTTTTCAACCTTAAATAACTGGTTAGTCGTGTACATATAAGTGGTTAGCTACGTTCATAACTCCGACACCCATACTAAATCACTTCCTGTGAGTTTTTTCAACCTTATATTACAAGTTAGTCGTGTACATCTAAGTGGTTAGCTACGTTCATAACTCCGACACCCATATTAAATCACTTCCTGTGAGTTTTTTCAACCTTAAGTAACTGGTTAGTCGTGTACCTCTAAGTGGTTAGCTACGTTAATAACTTCGACACCCATATTAAATCACTGCGTGTGAGTTTTTCCAACCTTAAATAACTATTTAGTTGTGTACATCTAAGTGGTTAGCTACATTCATAACTCCGACACCCATATTAAATCACTGTTTGTGAGTTTTTCCAACCTTAAATAACTGGTTAGTCGTGTACATCTAAGTGGTTAGTTACGTTCATAACTCTGACACCCATATTAAATCACTGTTTGTGAGTTTTTCCAACCTTAAATAACTGGTTAGTCGTGTACATCTAAGTGGTTAGCTACGTTCATAACTCCGACACCCATATTAAATCACTGCTTGTGAATTTTTCCAACCGTAAATAATTGGTTAGTCGTGTACATCTAAGTGGTTAGCTATGTTCATAACTCCGACACCCATATTAAATCACTATGTGTGAGTTTTTTGAACCTTAAATAACTGGTTAGTCGTGTATATCTAAGTGGTTAGCGACGTTCATAATTCTGACACCATATTAAATCACTGCCTGTGAGTTATTCCAACCTTAAATAACTGGTTAGTCGTGTACATCAAAGTGGTTAGCTACATTCATAACTCTGACACCCTTATTAAATCATTGCCTGTGAGTTTTTCCAACCTTAAATAACTGGTTAGTCGTGTACATCTAAGTGGTTAGCTACGTTCATAACTCCGACACCCATATTAAATCAGTGTCTGTCAATTATTCCAACTTATCAAGGTGGTTAGTCATGTACATATAAGTGGTTAGCTACGTTCATAATTCTGACACCCGTATTAAATCAATACTTGTCGCTAACCACTTAGATATATCCGACTAACCACTTAGATGAAATTGACGAAATTACCCTTTCATATACAACAAAAGCAAACACATTCTCTCTCTTTCGCTGGTGGGCCCACGTGACCCGTAGGAGTGTCAAATGGGAGTTAGGTGAACAGTGGTGTCAAAGTATCATTTTTCTACTTAATTGTCTCTTCGTCTATCATAGGGAATATGAATGTGCTTGCATGTAGCGACAAAGACACGTATAAGTTCATGAAAACTTCTTAGTAGGATTCCGACACCTAGCAAGTGCTAGATCATTAAATTTAACCTTCCAACACCTCATATATATTATGTTAATCTTTTTAATATATTGAATATTGTATATTGATATATGTTATTCTTGAAATATCGCTGCAATTTTTAAGGTGTTATCACGTTGATTTTTAGTTATAACCAATTTTTATTTAGACTCGAGTTTTTAATGGTCACGTACAAACTTTCTTGGCCGGATATTGAGAGAAAGAGAAAATGCATTTGTAGGTAATTTTCCGATGTTCAAATCACAAAAGCATAAAGATATTTATGTTAAATATAACTATGTATAAAATTAGATAAGTACTCTTTTGTGGAATAAAGATATAGTTATAGACTTTTAACATATATTTGTAGACTTTTGAGTTTGATCCAAGCAAGTGGTTAGGATATGTGGTTGGATTGCCTAGTTCGAAATTTACACGTGATTACCTGAGTTCAAATTATGACGAATAATAATAAAAATAATTATGAAAAATAATTATCATGATAGTAGTAATAGTTATATTAATAATAATATTTAATTTTGATAATAATTATTATATTATTAACATTAATAATAATAAGTGTATTATGCTTAAAAAGTTTCTTTCGTGTAATAATTATAAGTTTTATGTGTATTTTATAAGATTCAAGTTTGATTAGGTATTTAAGTATGACTCTAAGTCTTACATTGAGTAGAAATGAGAAAGTTGAGTAACATATAAGAAAGAATACCCACAAACTCAATGTCTTAAGGTTTTGGGTTGAAGGTGGTACCATTCCTTGTGTGGGTTTGACTCTTGTCTCATTCTTGTTTGATCTTCCCAGTGTTTCTCCCCTCGATATTTCCAACAAGTGGTATCAGAGGCGATGGTTTGGACAGTGACTGGCTCAGACGAGTATAATTTGATTCCTGTATCGAAAGTCTTTCTGATGGAGGTAGACAAGCATGTCCAGTTTAAGTGTGTAAACGACGGTTGTCAGTAAGGTACTCGTGTTTGAAAAAGTGCTTCCGCTCGAAGGGGAATGTACTAATATGGAAGAGGGACTCTTACTTGAGGGGGAGATTGTTTGGTATTCAAGTGTGAATCTAAGTCCCACATTAAGTAGAAAGAAGAAAGTTGTGCAACACATAAGAAAGAAGACTGTCAACACCTAATTTCTTCCGGTTGAATAAAATTAATTAAAAAAACAAGAGTTGATAACAATAGTAATGAAAAAAACATTTTATTAATTTAAGTTTTCTTGCATTAATTTTTGTTTTTTTTAAATATAGTAATAATAAAAATAATAAAATTTGATTTACATCTTACCTATTTATAGAAAATAAAAATAATAATAATAAAACACTAATAAAAAAAATGTGACTTAGGTATAAGTAGTTCCTTTTAGTAAAAAAAAGAAGAAAAAAGACAAAGAAAACTAAAAATATAGATTGTTTGTTTCTAATTTTTAATAATAAAAATAATAGTGCAATAACTAAA
>Ga0123340_1000822_pt1 | contig 23311 bp, 14 predicted proteins | sample SirMexnodulemix_FD_89961 | JGI IMG/M metagenome (GOLD analysis project Ga0123340, IMG submission 89961) | Root nodule microbial communities of legume samples collected from Mexico - Siratro Mexico nodule mix | ecosystem: Host-associated > Plants > Roots > Nodule | place: Mexico: Nepantla...
AATAATACATTTAAAAATTTATTGTTTATCCGATTATTAGTCCCACTTATTTTTTTGTTCAAAGTTAGAACCTCGTTCGTTATAAAATAATATAAATATAAACATTTTAAATCTAATAATTTATTTTATAACTATTTGACGACCAAAACAATCAACCCACTTTAATTAAATAGTTTAGATTGGTTGAAAAAAAAAAACTCACATAAGTTATTTTATCAATTTACACATAATTTCTTAAATTGAAATATCTATAACCTCTCCCTTTTTTATTTTACCTAAAGACAACTATTTTTTTACAAAAAATATGAATTATATTTGTATTTGAAATAATCTGAGAGCATTATAAGAAAGTAAGGATGATAGAAAAAAAACTGGTTTGTGTTATTAATTTTATTCACTTGTTGTTTTACCCATATAGAAAATAATAGTTATAGAAAAAAAAATCAATATTTTGTCTTGTTAATTTGGTTCACTTGTTTTCTTTTCTGTTATTCTCATTTTGCTATTTTTTTGTTGGGTAATATATAATACTTGATCCAAATTAACCCTGATCTAATTAAGATTATTTGATTCTTATATACGGAAGCTGAAAAAAAATCAAATAAAATAATACGAATGTTCGTTTGAGGGTTCATTCTCATTCAAACGCAGTGATTATTTATAAAAATAGTTGTTAATAATATTTTTTATTATAATTTTCCAAATTTTGTTCCTGATTTTTTTGTTAGAGTTACTATACTAAAGTAAGTGAGAAGACAATAAAAACAAAAAAAAAACTAATATTAGTTAGATATTATTTACTCGCTTACATAATAAATATATAAAAATTGACATCAATTTTTTTATTAATTATTAAAATATATTTACAAATACGGAATAAAAAATTATTTTAGTAATGACTTATTTTCGAAGAAAATTATTAGTCACTTTTAATTGATTTTTTCCACCTCATGTTTTTAGTACACTTAACGTTCATTTAACTTTTCAAGATATATAGAAAATTGATTTTCTTTACTAAAAAAGTTTAATTTGTTATACTCTATTTTTTCACTGAATAGATGCATGTAAACAAATTTATTCTAATAAAAACTACTGTAGTTTTTTTTCCTAATCTCATTGCCACTTATAGGCAAACTAAATGAAATAACCAAATACTTTTTAAGGATTTGAAGAACATTCATAGTATGAAGATCAATTACACTTTGGACGAACTATTTTTTATAAAAAATTATAATCATTTTCATAAAAAAATTAAAACTATTTTTTCATAGCCTAAAAATAAACTTATAAAAAGCTTATTTATATAAATTCCTTCACACAACTTTTTAAAATTTGACTTTACTAATTTTAACATATAAAAAATTCATATCATAGTATTTTGAAACGTAATGAAGTTAATAAAATTCACAATGTTTTGAGACATTAGTTATTTATAGAAAATTCATATCATAGTATTTTGAATAACTAGTTATTGTAGAACTTATTTAGGGTTCGTTACACTTATATCGTGGATCAGCTAGTGTCATATATAATTGAAATACAAAGAATTTCAGAGTTTTTTTTTTCCTCAAATACTAAAATCCGATTTCATTTTTTTAACTTGTTTTTAATAGGTCTCATAATATATTATATTTTTAACTTTATCTCTTTTTCTCTTGCTTTTTTGTCAGTTAAAACAAGTTATTCAAAATTTTCATACAAAAACTGAGTTTACATGTGATAGTATCTCAAATAAAATTAAATAAACTAAATCCTTATTCTACAGCACGAGAAGAGGAGAAGATCTAAGACAGTTTTTACATCTAGCATGCATTTGGCTACAGTATCAGCTCCAGATTTAACTGATAATCAATGAAAAGGGTGATAAAATTGGTGACAATTTGTTTGAGATCCATGGAGAAAGGAAAGGATTTAAATTACAATGGAAAAAGAGAAGAAGAAAATGATGAAGAATGTCTGAGACTGGGACTAATTTATTAAATATTTTACACCTAACTCCAATCTTACCTTCTTCTGAACACTATCCGAGATGAACAATGGTGGCATGGTCAGAGAGGTTGTTTGAGGAGAGAGCTCCAAATGCAATCCACATCCTCTGCTTCATGCTCTACTATATCACTCTCCAATGGCAGCCATGCAATATCCTCCAACTTGTCTTCTGGAGTCTCAAACAACCCATATGCCATGGACAAATCAACCCTAGAAGCTTTCGATGATGCGTCTTCTTGTTCTAGCAATGATGAGAAATTGTCTTCAAATTCCAAAAAGTAGTCTTCTGATTTACACGTGACACCATCTTTCAGCCATGGGAAATCAAAGACCCCAAGTGCCAACTGGGACTCCCATGCCTCTGAAGAACAACAACCCCCCTTCTGCTTCTCCTTCCCCTTCTTCTCTTTTTCCACCTCCTTCATCAACTTCATGCCACGCACGTCTCTTCTCTTTGCGTTCTTCTCTTTCTCGTACAATTCCTTCTCACTCTCATCATCTCCTTGTCTTGCTCTCTTCATCTTCTGCTTCTCCATTTCTAAAACACTGTAAGATTCACAAAAAACTTAATTAAAAGGTATACAATTTCACACGATCAAACACAAAAACTCAGATATATTGCAAGATCCTTTCTAATGCATCTCAGATTTAATGCAATAGACATAATTATAGAAAGAGTAATGGGGTAGTTGGGATACCTTAGAGGAGTCTGGAGGTGAAGAATGAAGCTAGGTTGGAAGGGTATATATATATATTAGGTATGAATCTGAGGGTGGTAACGTATGCATGTGTTAAATGATTAGAAATGGTAAGGGTTACACACACGCCACGACATATATATAAATATATTAAGCTAAAACCGTCTAAACTCATCGCAAAAACACATGCATGAGCACACTGTCACACATTTTATTTCATGCCACCCACCCTTCCCCCGTGGCCTAAGACCAACAAAAGCAATCTGAGATAGCTGTTTGCTCCTTCTTTTGCGTCTCTAATTTTGGCCACCACAAACAATCAAAGAGGGTTTATATTTAACGTTCCTACTCTCCACTCCCAATCACGGAACACCATCTTTTCTACCTTGCAACGTAACCCACTTTTGCGTTCGTTTCCCAGTTATTTTGGGCGTGAAGGAATGCATGCCACCCCACTTTTTTCAGTTTTTCTTTTCTCCGTTTTTTGGTAACGGATTGGGGTCGTTATTGTCGTAGCCGCTTTTGTGATTTTTCGATTCAACTATCAAATGATCCATTTGTTAATGCGCACGCAAGTCTTCATATATAGATTACTGTAGCGGTTATCATGAGGTTAGTCACTTTTTCACTGATTAAATATGGTTAGCCACGATAGCCGAATGATAGAATATAATACAAACTAGGAAGGAAAATTATGCATGGATCTAATTGGAGTGGGTTTATTGATTATTACCCTTAGCTTGGATTAAACATGGAGCCAAACTTTATTGTTGGAATTGCAAATGAACTTTAGCATCTAGAATTTCGTGAATTTCAAATTTAATCTTGCATGCTATCTTACTGATTTTTGTGGAGGACAATTGGCCCCTTGTAATTTTACTCAGCACTTTTAAATTCAACTGTTGGTGAAGCTTACACAAAATCAGTAAATTGGTTCTTATCCAGCACGTGAAATATAAACTTACCCCAGTATACAACACAGAGAGACATACTACATATTATTAAGTTCCATTGACATAGATAACGAACAAACATTTATTTATTTATTTATTTATTTTGTTCGCACAAATGAGTACTTAATCATTAGAAAAATGATGGAACTAATAATTCCATCTTATTTGTTCTACCGTTTCCCAATCTCCTAATGATATACATAGAAAAGAATAAAGCAGAAGATGAAAAAAGATGGCATCCTAATTATGTCTAATCACATATTCTACCCTCTAACTCCACCAACTACGATTGGACTCCTCACTTGATGTTTCCCATCTGACCAAGTTATGCCTCCAAATGCTGTGGCCTCACCCGGGCTTGTTACTTCAACTGTTATCTTATAGCTCTTCTCTTCACCAATTTTCTCAAATTTCAACATTCTAGGCTCCACAGAGATGGAAAGACCTGCTGGTACTCTAAGACTTGCAGTGTAAGTGCCTGGTGACCCAACATTTTTCACCCTCCGTGTCAAACTAGCTGAGCCATAAAGTTTTGGTATTGTCATTGAAGGGTAGTTGAAATCCAGAATGTTTATCATATCAGGGCAACGATAATATGCACCAGAGAACGTCTTTATCTGAGTCTGGTTATAGTCAGAGACACAAAGAAAGTTTAGGTAATCATTCATAGTTAAGTCATACACCAACCCAGGATCCATGGCACGATTTGGTCTGATGTGGCCAGACCCATGGGCAAATGGCGTTGCCTCACCAAAATTCCCATCAAGCATCGGCTTACCAGTGTTGTCCCTTGTCCTAGCTGAAACATTACATTTTCCACAACAAAAAATTATGTAAACATGTGCCACAATAAAAGATAAAGGACAAAACTCAGATAACTGCTTTTAGTTCCCACTCCTACAACATGTGTAACAGCCATTTATGTTACACTTTGTATTTTCATAGAATTACTCAAAGTAGTAGAGAAAAAAACAGCTAGGAATTGTATAAATAAACCAAATGGACCTCATAAGATTATGAAGTATGGAGATAAAAGAATATTCTAAAGCTCTGAATTAATTACCACTTGTCATTATTGCAGATTTAATAGCTGCTGGACTCCAAGTAGGATAGAGAGTCCTGAGAAGGCCAACAACTCCAGCCACATGGGGACAAGACATGGATGTTCCAGACATGGTGATAAAAGGAACCCTGCGCTTATCAAAATCCAATTCGGTTGGGCTAATAGCTCCTGAGTAGGCAGCAATAATGTTCACACCGGGAGCAGTGATATCAGGCTGGAGATATCAAAAGGGGGTACAGAAGAAAAAGAAATCAGGAATTAATCTAAAGCCACAAGTTACAAAAGACATATTGATAAAAGAAATAAAATATTTGAAAGTGACTCATGAGTTGCCGGGCACATAACCACGCAATTTGAAAGACAAGTCTTGGGTATAGTACTAGCTTTTGGTTTTTGTTTCTCTAAAATTAGAATTGAGGTTTTAGCTAGATAATCCTCATGATATATAAATATTTGCATGCAGATGAATGAAGTAAAACTCCGGGTCTAATAATAATAAAAAAAGCTAGGGAATGTATCTAGCTTTTGTGCAAATTTGAAAGGAACTACATAATGGAGGAATGGACAAACCTTAAGGATCTCTGGCGTGACTGTGTTGGGCCCTCTTGAGGAGAAAGCTGCCATGACTGGAGCAGGCTTTGTCCGCAACTTGGTCTCGGGCGGTTCAATATATCCAAGCGGATTCCTGCATGATAACATAATAGCCATTAAAGACGTTGACGGAACAATAGTTATGTGGGGTTTGCTTAACTGTCAAGACACATTAAGAGAGAATAGATATGTTTGAAAGAGAGAGAGGGAGCGAAAGAGTTACTTAGTTGAATTCATGTAGGCATAGACAGCAAGACCATCTTTATAAGTAATTTGTGATGCAGGAAGTAGATGAGGATCAGCAATAAGCTCATTGCCACTGAGCTCGTCATTACAAAGAATCATCCCAGCTGCACCAGCCTCCAAAGCAACCAGGCTCTTCTCTACTCTTGGACTGATACCTCTAAGGCAAACCAATATTTTGCCCTTCGCCTTTTCAGGGTCAATTGTTCCTCGTAGACACAGAGTACTACATACATAGTGACAAGCGAGTTAATCACACCAAACATCTCGCACTTTAAAAATCACTGCATATATATAAATTTTTGGAAAAGTTTAAACAAGCAGTTCTTACGCGTTTTCAACTGACTCCTTGGCCAATTTTGCATCTGCAGAATTGATGAGTGGGTAAAGCTTGGCTTCGGGCATAGCTTTAGCAAGGCTTGCTCCCTGATAACCAAGGATTGAAATTTTCAATTAAAATTGAACAAAGTGAGTTGTTGATGAAAAAATTCCCGTTTTGTCATATACACAGGTAATATGGACTAAAAATTTTCTCTATCAACTACTAAAAGCACTTACTTTACTAGAAAGAAAGAGAAAAATATATACCTTGAAGCGTTGTCCATTGTGGAGTCGAACAACAGTGTCAAACTCTCTATCCAACGTGCTTGCACCAACTGTTACTATCCAAGGTGCAACATTGGAGACAGTACCAGGTGTTGGTCCGGAATTTCCAGCAGAACATACGACAGGAATGCCCTTCATGTTAGCATGAAAGGCCCCGATTGCTAGACCATCCTGAAAGTAATCCGTATCAGCCCCTCCAAGAGAGAGGGAAAGAACATCAACCCCATCATGTATGGCCATGTCTAAGGCTGCCATGATATCAGCATCAAAGCATTCACCGCCTTCAAATTGTGGCCAGCACACCTTGTAAGAGGCAACCCGGGCATTAGGAGAGCCACCTTGGGCAGTTCCATTTCCAAACCCAAACACATTGGCCCCAGGAACAAAGGTCCCTCCTATTGTTGACAGTGTGTGAGATCCATGACCCTCATAGTCTCGTGCTGTGTTCAGTGTCCCGTTAAATTTTGCTTTTGCTCCCACATAGGCAAGATAACCTTTGTTGAAGTACCTTGCCCCTATAAGCTTCCTGCATGTATTATCACAACGTACAATGCTTAGCTAGCTACACTATTCAATTTTTTTCATTGCGCTAATGTTCTCTTCTTTAGAAACAACTAAATATCAACATTTAATTAATACATCTAATTTAACAATGGAAATAAATAGGAAATTTAGGGTGGAAACTGATAAAAACATTGGTAAAAAAAATACCTGTTGCAACGGAAGCCGGTGGTATCATGTTGACAAGTTCCTTTCCACCGTGATGGTATGGGACCCATCCCCTCATCTCTAAAGCTCGGAGATTCTGGCCATACACCTACAACACAAGTTTTAATCAGACTTCATGAAAACAATACCCCAAATGCAATTCAACAGATATGAAAACAATAACTCAGAGGGATCTGGAGATGTGAGTAAAGAAAAAGTAGACGAAGAATATTGAGTAGTTGTGATGAAACACTGCGAAATTGTTTAGGCACTCTATTTGGGTTAATGTGGTACCAACAACATTATGCATGATAAAAAGAAGGCATGAATTATTAAAACGTGGTTAATTAGATAGTTAGAAAGTTATAATGAAAATGGCACAAAGTGCTACATGAGAAAACATAATGGGTCGACCGCGATTTGTCACACATGAAAAGGATCCACGGCAAAGTGATTTCCACGGCTGCAACAAGACAGATGATGCTTTTGACAAGTGGATAGTAATTTCACATTTTTCTATATTTGAAAACAATAAAAGAAATGCATGTGGCAATACCACGATGACAGACAACTGAGAAAGTTACGGTACTTTTATTAGTCAGCAGTTCACAAGAAAGAAAGAACAGATAGAAAACAGGACCTCTCAAAATTTTAACTATTGATACGTAAGAAATCCCTGCTTTGTGTTTGTGTGATGCCAGTAACATAACACATTCTAGTCAAAATCCCTTTTCATGATCTAATGGTAATACCAGTGATGATTATTATAATAATAATATATGCGCATGACATGAGTGAGTTATGACTCGGGACGGGAAAAGGTGAAAATTTACATTAGCTGAGGCAGGCAAGGGAGGAATATTACCAGTGTCAAGATGTGCAATAATAGTATCTTCACCATATCTGGCTTTTCTGAGCACTGAATCGGAGGGAACTACCCCATCACCCATTTCCATGTCCATGAATTCCCATGAATGAGTGGTGTGTAGTTTTCTTCCTTGATTTAAGAAAACTGACACAACCTCTGGATGTTCTGCATTATAATACACAAAAGTATATGACTTTGTTAATTAAGGATGATATTTCACTTCTGAACCATGTTTTGTTGTGGTGACATTCTTACCTGCAATGTCAGCGGCTTCTTCCTCTTCCAGCATGGCAGCAAAGCCATTGATGTGCCTTGTGTAAGAATATATCATTGCCTCTTCTGCTTTCTCAAAGCTGCATTACAACGTTAATTTAGAGGAGTTGTTTGTTTCCACCGAGGATTGAAGGAACATTCATTTAGTGTGTACCTTCCAACATAGGATTGAAGGAACTCATGATGAGCTTGTGTAACTAGATCAAAATCAGCATCTGTGGCTCCTTCACCATGCTCATGTGATCCCAGATAGACTATGTAAGACTTATTTTTTTTAAGAAAAGGAAAGAAATTTAGCCATTAGTCAACTTAAAAACCAAATGGGTGACTGGGTTTGCACAAAAATTGTTAAGCAACCAACACACAAAGTGTTGAAGTGAGAAGAGTGACATAAAGCAAACCTTTTTGATTGCAAAAGCAGGTGCATGGAAAACAGAAAAGAGAATGAAGAACAGTAAGAGCAAAACTGAATGCTTTCCAGTCAACATTTTACACTGAGTCATCTTTAGTAAGAGAATGTACACAGAACATGAATTGTAAAGTGAAGAAGAGAAGGTGAATGAAGTATTGACAGAGTAAAACAAATCCTGTGTGGATTTGAAGTTCAAAGATAACTCGCAAAAGCTCTTATTAATAAGTGAAAGGAGACTGATAGGCTGAACAGAATGCCACAAAAGAAGGAAACAATATACTATGATTCAGTTAGGATAAGGAATTATTATAACTGATTATAATTAAATTAAATGTATTATAATATAATTTAATATACAATTCTAAACAAAATATCCATAATTCTGTTATTTTTGCCGATAAAAAAAAAATCCATAATTCTGTTAGGATAATCCATCTGAAAAACAATTCCTACGACTCCATTTATTAAATTAATATCACGAATGACATTATAAACATTTAACTTTTTAATATTTTATATAAAATTTCAATTTGAATGGGCTTTAGGTATAGTAATATTTCTCAATTATTATTTATTTTCTCATTTACACTCCTCGTCATCTTTTGGAATTCCAAATTATATAATTAAGAATACCTTTTTTTATATTTCAGGATTTGAAATATAAAAAAATTGTCTTCAAAATATAAAAAAAATATTTTACATTCTAGATTATACAATTTATAATCCGAAATAAAAAAAGTTATCTGGAATATAAATTTTAGAAGGGTATTTTTGTATTTTTGTATTTTTGAATCATGGAAGTGCAGAAAGAAAAACATGGAGGTGCTCGAAGAAGCCGTCCGTTAAGTGTTGAAACAGAAGCCCAATCATTGTAGAAATAGAAGCCCATCAATCTTAGTAGATTTTATTTAGGGTTACATAAGAGGCTGATATACGATAAAGGTGAGGGTGTTTTGCTGCAACTGCCAGTGCCTTCCCTTGTTTGTTGTTGTTCGAAACCAAAACCCTAGCAGCCGGCAACAATGGTAAGCTCTTCTTCTTCTCCGATGAGACTGATATACATTTGTGGTGTCTGTTGTTTTCGGTAATGAATTTTGCTTCTGCATTTGCAGGCAGACGTTGAGGTTGATGTGGCGGCAGGAGCAGTGCCGAAGAAGAGAACATTCAAGAAGTTCAGTTTCAGAGGAGTGGATCTGGACGCGCTTCTCGACATGTCCACTGATGAACTCGTCAAGCTCTTCAGTGCCCGTGCTCGTAGAAGGTTCCAGAGAGGGCTCACCAGAAAGCCCATGGCCTTGATTAAGAAGCTCCGCAAAGCGGTACTCTTTTCTCTCATTATTACCTTATATGTGTTTCATTTTTGTCTGTGTACATTGAAACGGATCTTGTTAGGTTTTACTGAATTTATTTCGCTATCAATCTGAAAGTGTTTTAATAAGCAAATAAATAACCGTCGTTTGCTTCTGATTGTGTTTGCTTGATTTTAATGACAGAAAAGGGAAGCACCAGCAGGTGAGAAGCCAGAGCCAGTGCGCACTCATCTGCGCAACATGATTATTGTCCCTGAGATGATCGGTAGTATCATTGGAGTGTACAATGGCAAGACCTTCAATCAGGTTGAAATCAAACCCGAAATGATTGGCCATTATCTCGCCGAGTTTTCAATTTCATACAAGCCTGTCAAGCATGGTAGACCTGGTATTGGTGCTACTCACTCTTCTAGGTTCATTCCTCTCAAGTGAAAACATATATGCTTTAGTAATTGCTTGCGGGTTATTGGATTTTGTTTTGTTATTTAAGTGTTTTATTTTCAGATCCTTATTGTATGGTTTATCATGACTTGATTCCATAGATCAACATTTTAGTGTTTGTTTTATTTTCACATCTTGTTCATTTAAAGCATGGATTTATTGAAATAGTCTTTTAAACTTAATTTGTGGATGTGTTAACGGCTGTGCTGGGTCTTACTTTGGCTTACTGGCATGCGATTATGGAACAATTCGTCCCATTCGGGGTGTGAACCTGCCTATTCTTGTCGTGGTAGCTAGAAATTCTTGGCGTTTTGATTCGGTTTAATATGTTTTATTTTTTTAACCTATTACGTTATGTTGTTTTTGTTCAATTTAATATAACTTGTTTTAATATATCAGGCTATGTAGTTATGTATTCTAAGTGATCCCTTTTAAGTTTTTAAACAGAGCAAAGTAAATTTAGTTAAAAATGAGATGGGTGAGACGGAAACAGAGGTAGAGGGAGGGGACCCAAATCAGATTTGAGCAAGGGGGCAGGGGTTACTTGGAATTTTATTATTCCAATCTTAGGGGTTACTGGGAATTCTATTATTCTAATCTTTCATTTATTTTAGTTATGGCTTCATTGACACAATCCTGAATTCTATAGTCATCAGTTGCTCTGTGTACTAGAAACTTCATCAGCAAAGAACCAGGCAATTTCATATGAATTTTCAATTTGTTTTACATCACTTGCTTTGGCCTAATGCAATCATTGTAGAAATTAGACATTTTTTACGACGATTGTGAGGTTTCAGTTCTTAGGTTCAAACTACTACAATGTGTGGATATTTTCTACCTAATTTAAAAACACATTACCTAATTCAAACCCTGATTGTCAAATCATCTTCTTTTATCCTTCACTTGTCAACAGAATAGTCTGTTTTCATCTAACGCTCACTGAAAACTGATACTTTATGACCAAAGGGGAAACAGACGGCGGCTGAGTGTTCTATAATCCTTGCTGTTATTGTCTGAAACATTTTCCGCCTGGTATCCGTTACCATGCTTGAGCAATAATTCTTGTTAGTTTACAGTTCTCTTTCTAGTTTTGTTTTGATTGATTTGCATCGGTTGTTAGTATGATCCCCTATTAGTAGGGAATGCAATTGATTTTGGCTGTTTATTTAAATATCTATTTGTGCATCGGTAAGAGAGATTCAAACTTGGAGCTTGTGGTATTTGTCACGATTTGGGTAATAGAAAACTAGTTAGAACTTGTAAAGTATCGTGGGTAAATTCACTCAACTCTGACTGCTGTAATTAAGAATCATATCGAAATAGGATTTTTTTTACGTTTTACTAGAAAGCGCCCTTATATTTTGAAAAAACTAATATGTAAGCTATTTGCGATAACCATCACCTTCTCAGCCTCTATGACTCAACCCCTTTTTTCTTCTATACGTACTTCTGTATTTTCGACGTCAAGATGATAATGGTAAAATCTGGAAAAAGAAAGGACAAATAATGTAATTCGCAAATTCACACTTATAAAGAGCTATCTTATATGTCTTGGTTGTCATTTTTTTTTTTGCATTCCCCAGATTTAATTACTCTCCGAATAGTATCTTTTAAGAAGACAGTCAAATGATTCATTTTAACAAAAAAATTGTTAATTAAATATTTAATGAAATATATAGCGTAGATATATTTTTGGTATAAATAGTGTTTGTTTTAAAAATGTGTAATTGTACTTAGTGCTATATATTATAGAATAACGATCTTATTATACAATTAGTTTAAAATAAGTAAATTAATAATTATATTTTTTATATTATTATGTAACATTTGTATTATATATCTTAATAATTTATTATATTGAGGTCGATCAAATTCTTAAAAAAATAAGTATTTATTGTTGTTATATACTTTTAAATATGAGAAGGGATGACATCTAAAGTAGAAATATGTCTGATGAGATAAAAAAATTAAAGGAAGTATTCGTTTTAGTTATTACGGGCTTCATGCTGTAAATATAAATATAGATGATGTCATTAAAATATTGAAAGATACATTTAAGATGTAATTTAAATATTAAATTTCTGCACCTTCTAGGTCTTACATTAAGGGTTTGTGAATTTGTACTTTGTCCTTGGACAGCTTATGTATCGGTAGTTAGTTCTATCTCTTATAACTAAAAGATAATGTAACCGATCTAATTTATATTGATAGTGTGGGTTGAATAGAGTGAATCCATTATGTCACATTATTATGCATCTATAAATTGAAATTTTTGAAACATAAATCATTCCATCAAATTCACCCTTCTTATTAAACAAAGAAATTTACACTTATTTAAGAAATTTGACCTTATGTTAGTAATGCGAGCAACCAATTGAAGCATTTGAGACATAACATCATTGCACCAAATTCATCCTTCTCCCTAATGAAAGAAATTTACCCTTGTATTTATAACATTATTCTTTGTACTGAGCAATTTTGCATCACATACATTGAAAACTATTTTAATTCTTATATTAGTATTTACAAATGGGAAAATCACAAAAGAAAGAAGAAAAACATCAGTGTGTTTATGCTAAAAGCTCTATGACTTTACATACTTCCACATTCTTTAATTTGAAAAAAAAAATATACACTATTTTGAACCTCCCTTATGACATAATTTAAAAAAGTTGTATTATCATCGATCTAAAGTTACAAATAATGGTATACATGTTATTTAGATATTAACTTATATATCCATATATAGATGATTAAGATTCCGTACAAAATGTTTAACTAAATATGTTTTTAGAATATTTAATAAAAGGATTAGTTTCTCGCAATCCTAAATTTAAAAGACCTATATTTAAATTGATTTTCACATTAACTTATATATAGTAAACAAGAACTTAATTCTCCCATATGTTATAGAATCAAACATGATTTTAAAATAATTCTTATAAAATTTTAGAAAATTTGTCAATTTGTCACAGAAAGAAGGTGTGAATATATTAAAACTAAATTAAAATGAAAAATGGAAATAAGGTTGGACAAGTGTCTAAAACTGGCGCAGTAGGTGTAACTAATCTGGTGTGGCGTGTCAAAAACCTGAACCCATGGAGCGCCACGTACTCTGTGCCTTTTTTCGAAATTTGTCTACAAAGGGAGACTCAGAAGTGAGAAGCTAACAGTTATAGCCATGGCGGCATGTTCCAATTCAGAATCAGAATCAGACATATCCAAGTTGTTCAAACCCATATACCTCAAAGAAGTGCCTCGCCTCAGCGATTATGTTCCAAACCTCCAAACACGCCCCAACCCGCTCGATAACAACCCCTACTTTCACACCCCCCAACTGCAACAACATGGCTTCTACCTTACTCACTCCGACCTCGTACTCCGCCAGATCGAAAACGACCCCTCTCCCTTGCCCCGCTTCGCCTACCACCGCGCCGGTCCCCGCAAGAACATCTGCTTCGACCCTTCGCATGTCCGCGTCGCCATTGTCACCTGCGGCGGTCTCTGCCCCGGCCTTAACACCGTCGTCAGAGAGCTCGTCATGGGTTTGTGGCACCTCTATGGCGTCCGTCATATTATGGGCATCACCGCTGGGTACAGAGGGTTTTACTCCTCCGAGCCACTCCCCCTCAACCCCAAACTCGTTCACCATTGGCACAACGTCGGTGGCACACTCCTCCAGACATCCAGAGGCGGTTTTCACCTCAATGACATCGTCGACGCCATCCAAAATCACGCCTTTAATCAGGTTTTCACCTCGATGATATTGTTAATTAGAGGACTGTTACGTGATTGTTAAATACCATGTGACGATGTTGATTGTGCACATGAACAGGTGTACATTATAGGAGGAGATGGGACTATGAGAGGAGCAGTGAAGATATTTGATGAAATGCGGCGACGGAAACTGGAAGTTGCAGTGGTTGGAATCCCCAAAACTGTGGATAATGATGTGGGAATAATTGATAAATCTTTTGGATTCCAGACAGCTGTTGAAATGGCTCAGCAAGCAATCAGTGCTGCTCACGTGGAGGCGGAGAGTGCAGTGAACGGCATAGGCCTGGTGAAGTTGATGGGTCGAAGCACAGGCCACATTGCTCTTCATGCAACACTCAGCAGCCGCGATGTTGATTGCTGCTTAATCCCCGAAATAGATTTCTACTTGGAAGGGAAAGGAGGGCTCTTTGAGTTTCTTGGCCAGAGACTGAAGGAAAATGGCCATGCGGTGCTTGTGGTTGCTGAGGGTGCTGGCCAGGACATGATCCCCAGAACTGATTCACAGAAGGAAGAACGAGATGAATCTGGGAACTTGGTCTTCTTAGATGTTGGTGTATGGTTGAAGTCGGAGCTGAAGAATTGGTGGGCCAGGGAGCACCCTCATGAATTGTTTACAGTGAAGTACATTGATCCTACCTACATGATTCGTGCAGTCCACGCAAATGCCTCTGATAACTTGTATTGCACACTCCTAGCACATTCTGCAATTCACGGTGTTATGGCAGGGTATACTGGATTTGTTACTGGTCCTATTAATGGAAACTATGCATACATTCCCTTGGAAGATGTGGCACAAGCAAATAACCCGGTTGATACCAAAGATCATAAATGGTCGTGGGTGAGATCTGTCACCAACCAACCTGATTTTGTAACGAGGTAGACAGAGACACTAACAGCAAAGTTTTCTATGAGCTGGTGATCCTGTTCGTGTGCATATCGGTGTGATTTATGCAGACTCTGTAGCACTAGTTTTTATGTTGGAATTTAATTGTATATCAATGTATCAACTTCCTTTGTACTAAAATTTCATCTTTTGTTGATATCTATTATCAAATTACTATTATATTATGGACTGAAGTAAACTATTTTTTAATTAAATTACTTTCTACTTTGACATCCTAGATTTATTATTTTCCATTTTAGTTGGAATTCACTTTACAAGTTGGTTATGACGAGGTTGGGGAAAATTGATACCTTATCCTCAAAACTTATGGTGCTTATTTTACAAATCTCAAAAGGAAAATCAATTCCCATAATATGCTTTTTCTTTGTTTATAGTATTTATATTCGCATTTTAGTCTGCAGATAACATTGACTCGGAGGTTTCCTTTATGGGGAAAATGCGAGCAACACATTTTTGAACTTTTTTTCTTTTTTCCAATGATATACTAGAATTTTGTGTAAAATTGTAAAGTACGCAGAGTATACTTTTATTAAATAAATCTCAGTACCAAAGAGAATGCGAGGTGTTAGAAAGAGTTATACTTTTGTAATGTTATCTTTTTGTTGTAGTGGGAGACAGCATAGTCAAAAAATGAGTATAATGAGCTTCCAATATTCTATGCTAATGAGCCCAAATTCCCAATTGATGCTCGATTCCCTAAAAGCGGTTTGAAAGCCGAAGGAGAGGGGAATAAGAACAAAGGTTGAATGAAAATTTTGCCCACAATTCTGCTTTGTCAAGGTTTTATTGAAAAAAAGAAGCAACTATTGCGCTCGCAGATACAAATTATTGCCTTTTTGTGTTGATTGGGATTGAGAATATTAAAATAGGGCTTCTGATATAATATCTTAGTTCTAGCTCCTTCAAATATGAACCAATGAAGGGTGGCCACAAAGGAGGGCCTCCTTCTGCCACGTGACATACCCCACTTTTGCAAATTACGACTTTGTCCCTCTCTCTCTGTATTTTCCCATTGGTTTTGAAATGTCACTATTAGGGGAAAAAAACAGCTAAAAAATATTATAATTTTTATTGATAAACTTAATTTCATTTTAACAGACGAGATAAGCATTAGCACAGGGTAACTTGAACATTACAGTGTTTCTACGAGCACCACTCCCATTGTATGAAGGAGGGTGGACAATTAGAACAAGAAGGATTGGAGAACAGTACTAATTCTTTTGCTGGTATTACCCAACCTATAATTAAGGGAGTTCCTAAAAGTAATGAAATTAAGCATCATATGTGACTTAATTTCCATGTATGTATGTTTATAAACTCAGGGAAGTCGAAATTTTAATCATAATTAAGTAAATCTTTAAAGAATAAGATGCTAATAATAATAATGGCCAGAGAATATTACTTATCCAAATCAATAACCTTTTTGGGCAATCCAAATCCTATTGGAATATCTTTGTTTTTCTTTTAATAAATTAGTGGCATAGTTAGTTATTAACACTAGGCTGGTTGTTTTCTTCTTTTTTTTTTTCTTTTTCTCTTCTAGAACCTAAAAATATATATTTTTAGGGTACAAGACAAGAACAAAAAGGATATATTATCCTTTATATACAGAGAAGTTCTAATATAAACATGTGCTATATATTAGTATCATTTATAATAATATATCACAACTTATATCAAATATTTCCTTTTAAAGACTCTTACTAATACTGATATAGAAGTTTCCTGTGTCAAATTGAAAACGCAAGAAAAATTCTAATCAACTAAAGTTAACCAGAAAAGCATTAACTTTTTTTTAATTTTTTTTAATAAACATATCAATTCTATTCACTTCCATACTTCTCAAAATCTCTTTTCTTTTATCTTCGTTTATTAGAATACACACAAAATTATCACTAAGTGATTCAATCTTCATAATAGATTCTCTTTATAAAAAAAGTAAGATACCTATTATAAGTTAATAGTTTTTTTTATGTGAACTAGTATGTTAGAATTGAAAAATGAATTGGTCTAAGATAGGAAGTTAAATTTATTAAAAACTTAGAATTTTAAATAAAATAAGTAATAGAGACAAATAACGTCACTCCTATAAAAGAAAATAAGTCATAAAGACAACACAAAAAATAGAAAAAAATCTTGATAAGTCTAAGAGTAGGTTTGTTTAGCTAAGAATCCAAGAGATTTACTCTCATCAATATGCAAAATTATCATCTGTCTTTCTAAATTTCCAAAAATGTTTAAATACACACGTATGTTATGTTATGAGTTTGTCTCATTAAAAAATAAATAAATAAAAATAAAATAAATAAATTAAAATCCTTATTAGTCATTTTTTTAGTTCTCTAAGCTCACTAGATATGTAATGAGTCTAGTCTTCTCGATATTGTCATCTTTTAATAGTTGAGTCTTTAGCAGATAGGTCACCTTGTCCTGTAAAGCTTCTTGGATCTTCATAAGTCTTCTTCTAATCATGGGTTCACCGAAGTCTTGAATTGGATCCTAAACTTCATTTTTTATTTTGAAAACTTCACATTGATCAATGATAAAATATTTTTGTCGTTCCCATTTCTCAGTTAATTTTTCAGAATCCAATGAATCACCATCATCAAACATTTCAATTGATATTAAGATATCTTAAGCAATCATTCACGAGATTTATTTTTCCATCAAGTTCTTCATTTCAACTTAAAGGTTTCAATAATTCTAATTGGACATCATGCATCAACATTCAACGTGTTATAACATATTTTTTAGGTCATATCTCATGGAAATAAGAAAAATAAAGTATTATATCAGGATCATCATTTGAAGCTAAATATTGTGTATTGGTTGCAAACTACAATGACTTATACTCTATGTGATTTTTGTATATGCACTCATTCTCTAACCAACTCTTAATGATAACCAAGCTGTTATACGCATAGCTACAAAATCCAACTTTCAATGGAGAATAAAATATATTAATATTGATTCTCATGTAGTTAGTAACAAAATTCAAGTTAAAGTTCTTCACCTCTTATTCATAGGATCAGTTCACCAATCGGTGAATGTTTTCACTAAGTCTTTAAATCAAACTACTTTTATTAATATTGTTCTAAGCCTGTAGAGTTCAATACACACACTTCAAAGATTTGAAGGGAGGGTGTTAGAATACCTTTCTTTTCTCTCTGATTGATTGGCGGCTTAGGTGGTTGTTAATAATAGGTTAATTGTTCCTTTTCTTTTTGTTTATGGTATTTGTGGTATATATTTCTTGTTTTCCTAGTTATCCACTAGTAATGAAAAACTCTTTTTGCGGTCCTCTTTTCGCATGAGTGTTTAGAGAGTTAATTTGTTTTTACATAATCTATGCAAAAACTAGAATAAGTCCCAAACAACAAAACTAAACAACTAATCACACAACATAAATGATGGTGTGTGTGAACAAATGAAAAACTGGATTTTTTTCATAAGCATAACAATTTTCTTAAGAAAAGCTGGAGTTACAGTAGCCATAAAAAAAAATCTAAAATCAATAATATTCTGTTTGAACTGTGACAAACAACTAGAAATAAGCGAAGGGTATTTCGGTAAAGCAGCGTAAATCCCGCGTAGTAATAATCTTTGTTGAGCTAAAAAAGGCAAGGAAGTTCCCATTCATCTTCAGGAGCTTCACTGTTAGCAGTTAACACAGTTAGTGTGTGAGAACTGAGGTAGTTCTAGCTCTGCATTCTGTCTGAAATTGCTGCAAAATCTTTGTTTATGAGCGGTTAAAGCGTGTTTGTTTGTTCTTTTGAGTGTTAGAATGTTGGAGGGAAGGTTGTTGGGTGGTGCTGCTATTGTGATGTGGGTGTTGGCATGGAGATGGGTTGTTCCGATGGGAGAATCAGCAATAGGGGTGAACTGGGGCACCGTTTCTTTCCTAAAGTTGAAGCCTTCCACGGTGGTTGATCTCTTGAAAGATAACAAGATTCCAAAAGTAAAGGTGTTTGAGGCAGAGCCTGAGGTGCTTAAAGCTCTCATTGGGAGTGGGATTCAGGTGATGGTTGGGATCCCCAATCAGATGTTGGCCCTCCTCAGCACTTCCCCTACAGCTGCTGATTTCTGGCTTCGCCAGAATGTTTCTGCTTACATCGGAAATCGTGGTGCTGATATCAGGTTTTTCTTCTTCTTTCAAAACCAGTACTTTGTTTTTGTTGCACCAAGCACTCCACCAACCTTTTACTTAGAGACAAGTTTCTTTTGAGTGTATGTAGAGATTATCAAGAAGTGTGCTTTGTCTTTTCCAACAAAGTTTTTTTAATATACATGAACAACTTGTTTAAGAATCAAACCTTAAGCTTCAACATCAATAGCTATTTATTTCCTTGACAATGTGTAACAGTAATATTGAAGCCGTGATAAGAGTGTGGAGTGGTTTATTTTGTTGTATCGACATGGAGGAAAGTTTGCTGTATGATAAAGCTAACTTTTACAATCAAATAGTGTCTAGAATCAACTCCTTACTTTATTATCTTCAACCTCATATATTTTTAATCTATTGAAGAAGAGTAGACAATACACAACTTTAGTTTTTTTGCTCTCATCCTGAGATGTGCTTTGCATATTGCACTGGAATTTCTTATGACAATACACAATTTTTTTTTTGTCTAACTGTAAATATATTGTGAACAATTAAAAAATATCTGTCAATGGGATTATCTCGAATAGAAATTATCATAAGCTTTAATCTTCCATGGAATGTTATTATTATGTTGAAGTCTTGGATTTGCTCTCTGCCAGTCGAAGACTATAGTTTGAAGTATTTGTCCCAATAAGAAAGATCCTATTCATTTAGCCTGAAGAACATTGTTTGTTAAGTTTCTAAAATATCATGTATACAGTTAAAAAGAACTTTTTCTTTTGAACACTGGCCTCTGTTAACTTTCTGTACGACCTCGAACCTTTCCCCTTTTTCCCCAGCCATACGTATTAGCTGTTACAGACTTATAGCTAGTTTTTTTCTTTAGAATATTTTGATGTTCAACAGCATTGAAACCATTGTTCTTCTTGTTACAGGTACATTGCTGTTGGTAATGAACCATTCCTCACTAGTTATAATGGTGAATATCAGAACTTGGTGATGCCAGCCATACTGAATCTGCAGCAGTCTTTAGTGAAAGCAAATCTTGCTAATTACATTAAACTAGTTGTCCCTTGCAATGCAGATGCATACGAGTCTTCACTTCCTTCCCAAGGGGCATTCCGGCCGGAACTGACCCAAATCATGACTCAGCTGGTTCAGTTTCTCAACTCAAACGGTGCCCCATTTGTTGTTAATATCTACCCATTCCTGAGCCTCTATGACAACAAAGATTTCCCACAAGACTATGCATTCTTTGAGGGGACTACTCATCCTGTCACAGATGGAAACAATGTGTACACCAATGCATTTGATGGAAACTATGACACTTTAGTTGCAGCCCTGACCAAACTGGGATATGGTCAGATGCCTATAGTCATTGGGGAAATTGGTTGGCCCTCAGATGGAGCCATTGGTGCAAGTATCACTGCAGCAAAGGTTTTCAATCAAGGTCTCGTCACTCATGTTCTAAACAACAAAGGGACCCCTTTGAGGCCAGGTGCTCCTCCTATGGACATCTATCTCTTCAGCCTGCTTGATGAAGGAGCAAAGAGCATTCTCCCAGGAGGGTTTGAAAGACACTGGGGGATATTCTCCTTTGATGGGCAAGCTAAGTACCCTCTAAACCTTGGCCTTGGAAACAAGGAACTGAAGAATGCAAAGAATGTTCAGTATCTTCCTTCAAGATGGTGTGTGGCAAGCCCCTCCATTGATGCTCAAAACGTGGCAAACCATATGAGAATCGCATGCAGTGTTGCGGATTGCACCACACTTGATTATGGAGGTTCATGCAACGGGATTGGGGAGAAGGGTAACATCTCATATGCTTTCAACAGTTACTATCAGTTGCAAATGCAAGACTCACGAAGCTGCAATTTTGATGGGCTTGGTATGATCACTTTCCGAGACCCTTCAGTTGGTGACTGTCGTTTTCTTGTGGGCGTCACAGACAAAGGCTCTGTCTCCTCTGTTTCTCAGACCAGGTATCGGTGGTGGGTTCTACTAGAGTTTCTAATCATTATACAAATTATCTCTTCTTTCTCATTGTGATTGAGAGGTTTCATAAATTAGAATTAGTGGTCAAGTAGAATATCTGATATATATGGGCTGATATAATATAGTACAAAATATTCAACTCCATTCTTGGTTCTGTGACCAGCATAGGATCTAGGCATTGTTGTATCATAATACAAGTGATGATCTGAACACCAGAGCATTCAATATTACACATGATTTATCATTTGTACTTCTTCTCATGACTTCTATTACACTATTAGCATTGTTTACGTCTGAATTTTTCTTATAAACATTGAGGATCATAAAATTGTTTCAATTAGTAATTGAGATCATTCATTTCGTGATTGTCCTACTCCTACTCTGTTTCCTAACATGCATGGAGTTTTAAATAGCATAAGTCACCATTCACCAACAGTTCGATACTCTGGAAATTTCGACTACACTTAGCTCTAGGTGCTTCTAAATATGCTATTTTTTTAATTTGCTCAGCCAACTGAGTTTATTTTTAAATACTAAATACGAAATAAGATATTTAATACTTTTTTATCTATAAAAATGGAAAGTTTACGATAACTTTCATCTTTATTCAACCAACTTAAGTATGCATTATACAACACAAGTATAATAATAAAAAATTACCATGCCTACAAACTTGTCCAGCAAAACAAAAAAGTGTTGTACCTACAAACTTCTAAATTTTATTACTTACCAAAGAGTTTAATTTATAAATCAACACAACTTCAAATTATATGATTATAAACATACTCAATAACTTTAATAAATAATGGAAAATAACGGAAATAACTTCTGAGGTAGTACCTAACTATAACGAAGTCTAAGTTTATTCTAGTTTCTATGTATTTATTTATTTATTTAAATTTATCTTCCTACCAATAAAGTAACGCGTTTGGTTTTCATTCACTTCTTTTAAGTTTTAATTCCTATAGCTTTTATTCGTTAAAGTATCACGATTTAATTGTTGAGTAATTGTTGAGTTTATCCAAAAGGAATTTAAAATATATAAATATATGTAATAATATCTTTCGACAAGATTAAATTAATCATAAATTAAAAACAATTTAGAAAAACTAAATGAGAAAACTTTTATAAATTAATTTTAACTCAAAATATAACCAAAATTACAAAGATCAAAAACACCTTTTTTTTTTTTCCTGTTATCATTAGATTTACCTTTACACTTCTGCCACGATTACATCTGAACATTTCAGAGTGGCATATAATAAGACAATCCACCTTGAGATTTTAGACATTCATAAAAATAATGTTTCAAATAATATCTCAAATACATACCCTTGCAAAAAATTGTAATTACAAGAAAACATACGCTGCTAACTGCTTTTTAATCACCAATGACCTACACAAAAATAATGGCAAATATAAGAGCAAAAGAAAATTGGATAGAAAGGGACATTATCCTTTTGTCAAGGAGGAAAGGCAAAGTTGGTTAGGCACAACAGCTGACATGCACTCATGTTTCTGGAGCAGCAATTCTTAGCCCTGGGCAACTGTTCAAAGAACTCTTCACAGCTTGCTGAAGCAATTGCACAAGACTTGGGGTAAAACATATTTCTGACCAAATTAATGCCAAGGTGCTAATGCTGAAACGCCTGAATAATCTATTTTGTTCCCCCTTTTATTCTCAAATGAAGTAAATAAATAAGCAAACCCATTCATTCAATCTATAAACCTCATCCATCCAAAACGGGAAGACAAAGTTCTACTCATAATGAAAATATAAACAAAGTCCATATCCACCCCTAAGTGAACCCTTCACACCGAACCCCATCATTCACAAGCCAATCGAAGATCACTCCCAGTCAAGAACACTGAAACTGACATGCATGATGTAGTTGCCTCAAGTATCATCAACTTGTGAGTGAAAAACAAAACTGGGAAATGTAGTGGTGATATCTCTGCCAAGGAAACAATTTAAGTTAGATGTTAGACGCTTGAGCTTGATAAAGTAAAATAGTTGTTGAGAAGTAAAATACACAGATATATTAGAAATGCCATCAAGGACAAAATCAATCACAAAAGGTAATCGTATAGATGCCAAAATTCAGACAGGTACAATTTAAACAAAACTTCTATATATGCATGACCCATATACAATTTTACATGCACAGTCCACATAGGCATGAACACATGGATATATTTTGCTTTTTTTTAATTATTCTTCTAATGATACGTTAAATTAGCAAAGAACTTCTAAACTTTTTAGTTACAATTTTTATTTCGAAACAATTTGGTTAAGTTTCTTCTTCTTTTTTTTTTTTTTTTTTTTTTTTTTTTTTTTTTTTTTTTTTTTTTTTTTTTTTTTTTTTTTTTTTTTTTAT
>Ga0123340_1000825_pt1 | contig 23295 bp, 14 predicted proteins | sample SirMexnodulemix_FD_89961 | JGI IMG/M metagenome (GOLD analysis project Ga0123340, IMG submission 89961) | Root nodule microbial communities of legume samples collected from Mexico - Siratro Mexico nodule mix | ecosystem: Host-associated > Plants > Roots > Nodule | place: Mexico: Nepantla...
CTTTCATTGATATATTTTTATTCCTCGTTCAATTTTGACCTATAAAAACTTAATAAAACATTTAGTCATCCAAGTTTTTAATATTAAATAATTTTAGCCCAATATTAATATCATCTACTTACAAACAAATAATGTTATTATACTTTTAGAGTGACTAGTGAATTTATTACAAATATATTTATTAAACATGACTAGTGAATAACTATTGTTATACAGCTACATTTTTTTTAGTAAACGTTTACATATTTATGAAATTGGATTTATTTATTTATTTTTCGTTGAAAGAGTTTGAGCTAGCACATTTTCCTGTTCTTTTCCCCATTACGTGGCTATCGAATTTTGTTTGGAAACAAAAGAGGGTTATATTAGTACCGTCACAGACTCAGACCAACAACCTCTTCTGCAAGTAAATCAAAGTTCCTTTCTTTTTCTAACGATACATTGCTCTTTCTCATTTTTTCTGCACAAATTCCATTTCTTTAGCTTCTGAATCTCCAAAGATGGTGCTCGAGGTAAACCCCTTTTCTCCTTCGTCTTAATTCCAACTGTGCCATTACAATCCCTTTAATACAATCAATTAGGGTTTCTTCATTCGATCATGTTTTTATTACTAATTGCAATTCTTTTTCTGTGTTCGTAATAATAGGCCACCATGATCTGTATTGACAATTCGGAATGGATGCGTAATGGAGATTACGCCCCTTCCCGATTTCAAGCCCAAGCAGACGCCGTCAATCTTATTTGCGGTGCCAAAACCCAGGTGTGAACTCAAACCCTGCTTGTATGTGTGACTGCTTATCTCAGTAGAAAAATAAAATGCGTCAAATATTGTGGTGTTTCGGACTAGGATTTTAAGAATTATTTTCAGGATTAGGAAATTGCGGTAGGGTTCAATTTGTGCTGATTTTTTTTTTTTCTTTTGCTAATTTAGTCTAATCCAGAAAATACGGTGGGAGTTCTCACGATGGCAGGGAAGGGCGTTCGTGTCTTGGTCACCCCTACCAGTGATTTGGGCAAGATCTTAGCTTGCATGCATGGTCAGTGTTTGTTTCTTTTGAATTTGGAATGTTATAGAATGGTGTGTGAGTTTCTATGTTATAGAGGTGCCTGTTATTGCAACTGATGTGTCGTGGAACTTATTTTTGATAATATTGAACACAATGCAACAAATTTGCTCTGACATGTTATTGTGATTTACTTCTTCTGTTCATGTAAGAGTTGATTGTTTTCCCTGGTTTTCGATTCCTGCTTTAGGACTAGAAATAGGTGGTGAGATGAACCTAGCTGCTGGCATTCAGGTGGCACAATTGGCTCTTAAGCATAGGCAGAACAAGAAGCAGCAGCAAAGGATTATTGTCTTTGCTGGAAGGTGGGATTGATTGTTTCTTCTGCGGTATTTTAGATTGTTTTGTCTGTTGTTGCCAGTATAATCTCTCTAATTATCTCATTTAATGCTTTTTAGTCCTGTTAAACATGAGAAGAAAATGTTGGAGATGATTGGTAGAAAATTGAAAAAGAATAGTGTGGCACTTGACATTGTCAATTTTGGCGAAGAAGATGAAGGAAAGAACGAGAAGTTGGAAGCACTCCTTTCCGCTGTCAACAATAATGATACCAGCCACATCGTCCATGTTCCATCTGGTCCTAATGCTCTTTCTGATGTACTAATAAGGTTGGTTGGGTTTATTTCTTTATTTCCTTTGCAGTCAGCCTTCCCATTTGAACTCAATTCCCAGTTGAGTAATAGAGAAGTTATTGATTTAAGTACCCGTACTACTTCTTTTCAATTCTGCCCATTTTCTTCTAGCTCTGATAGGATATCTTTGTATTGTGGACTCTTGTGCATTTTCTTTGTTTTAACACTGGACTCTTGTGGCAGTACTCCTATTTTTACTGGTGACGGGGAAGGTGGAAGTGGTTTTGCAGCAGCTGCCGCAGCTGCTGCAGCAGGCGGTGTATCTGGATTTGAGTTTGGCGTTGATCCGAACTTGGACCCTGAACTTGCTCTTGCTCTAAGAGTTTCAATGGAAGAAGAGAGAGCCAGACAGGAAGCTGCTGCTAAAAAAGCTGCAGAGGATGCCTCCAAACAGGAGAAAGGTGATGAGCAGAAGGCTAGTCCACAGGATACAACAATGACCGAGGGTTCCAGTGCAGCAGCTTCTGAAGGCAATAACAAGAAAACTGATTTGACGGTTGGTGTAATTTGTTATTTTAGCCATGTTTGTTGCTTGTTTTGTCATTTGCTTATTTGAATTAGAAAAACAAATATCTAAATTCATTTAAGCAGTTTGTAGGACTATCTGCTATAATTATTTTGTTCAATAGTGTTTATTTTTTCATTACCAGTATGTATATGGTTTAAAATTTTCAAAGGTTGATATTAGAGCTAAAGTATCCTTAGTTTTCTACAGGATCATTTTCTTTATTAGGTGGTGTAAATGAAACATAAAAAAAATTATGGAGTCTGGGAGGTAGTTGCTACTGAGAGTCTAAAGCATACCTTTGCCGTCATTTCTTCTTTTCCAATTTGCTGTTCATTGCTAGCAACTTAGTATGACTGTCTCTGGTTCTACATGATCACTCGAGAATTTAATTAGAGAACGTATACTCCATAACATCATCATTGCTCAGTTGATAATCGTAGCATCTTGTTTTGGCATCTTATAATGTATTATAATTATGACCACTTTTACCATCGTTAGCATTGTCTTGTTTTCCCTTTACCATGCTTTCCACTGGCTCACTAGAAACATAATCTTTCTAAGCATTTTTTGTTAGTTTAAACTTACGCAGATAAAATGACTCTCTTATAGATTCCATCATTACATTGCAAATGTTATGATGAGTACTGTCAGTTTGGGTAACTTGTGTCTAGCAGCATGTTGCTTTTCTAGTTGCAATTCAACTTGGTTGGCAACAAATCTGTTTAGCAAGCTGGTGTGAGTATGTTGCTGTCCTCCACCACAAATAATCTGCTTCTGCCTGCTTTGTTTTGGATCAGTTCTCTTGTTTTGTTTTCATTCTTCCCATAAATGAGTGTCCGACAGTAGTGTGTGATCTGCGTGAGCTGATTTTCAATTGAAAACAGGATGATGAGAATGCTCTACTACAGCAGGCTCTTGCAATGTCAATGGACGATCCTGCAATTAGCCATGATGTGAGAGATACAGATATGTCTGAAGCAGCTGCTGATGATCCTGAGTTGGCTCTAGGTGAGTTTTTATGCTTAATCGTTCTGGGTTTAAACATCGGTAGGTGTTTTGTCATTATGTTGATTGATGATTGATTTGGTTCTGGAATTGAGAAAAAACGTTTGAGGGTCTGTCTATTTTTTCTCCTGTCTGTTTTTGAGGTATCATTGATTTGGCTTTGTTTAATCATGTATAATCATGTTCTCTTTTTTAATGGTAACTTGCTCTGGTTATGAAGTCATTTGCATCTAGTAGAATTTACAGGAAAGCTTTATAGTTGTCCTGATCACATCGAGTTCTTGTTTTTTATTGTAGCTCTCCAGTTGTCAGTAGAAGATAGCTCAAAGGACTCTTCAAGCCAGTCTGATGTCAGTAAATTGTTGGCAGATCAGTCCTTTGTTTCTTCTATCCTTGCATCGGTATGTCTATAGATCCTGAAAATTTTCCATATTGTTCTTTTATTAATGCTTGTTTGGTTTGGCATCATTCAAAACTGGCTTGCAATCATTGAAGCTAAAATATAAAGCCTCCACGTCTTTTTAACTGATACGATGCTAAAATGTAAGAAACTGACATACTATAAATGTATTAATGGAATGATTTGCTTCTGCAGCTTCCCGGAGTTGACCCAAATGACCCATCGGTCAAAGATTTACTGGCTTCTATGCAAAATCAGTCTGAGGTAGGTTTTCTTTTATGAAAAATAATCTGTATTCTGCTTTGTCCTTACTAAGTCTGGTGGGAAAATTTATACACGTCAGTGGAAAATTGTCATTTTAACTTCGATCAATATTTCTTTTTCGAAATTGTATCTGTTTTTTCCTGGAATATTTTAGATGGAGAGAAGGTTGAACGTGGTTAAAAATGCCGATTAAAATACAACAGTTTTCACTAAATGGCAAATTTATACGTGCAGGTGGAAATATAATTTCTAATTGACCAAATATAATTTTATACGAGTGATCTACGAACACCTTTATGCTCAGTACAACACATAACTAACATTTTAAAATTCAAACAGTTTTGGTACATTCTTCCACTAATAACGTTTTGTTGATTGTTTTGTCAATCAGCCTCAGCAGAAGAATGAAGACAAGCCACCAAATGAAGAGGAGAAAAAGTAATATTGATCGAGTCTCGGCTGTTTTAATTCTGTTCCTCTGGTAGGCTTATAATAGCATGTTGGAAAGTGATTTTACTTGGGGTGTTAATACCCTGCTGATTGAAACGAATGTATCTCTCGATTTGATGCGCATGATTGAGTAGAGCAGATCAGAAGAAAATATTGTCAATGAGGGTATGAATCGAGTACATGTTTTTATTAAGGAATACTTCATCGTTTTAAAACATTACAGAATCGAGTACATGGTTTCCTTTCCTTTTTCTTATCTGTGTTTATGTATTTTAGTTTGAAAGTTTATGCTTAACGTTGGAACGTGGCATTTCCAACTGCAACGCATAACCTATCCATATAAACAAGTTTATTATAAACTTTACATCTCTCTCTCAATGTTGTCCAATTAACGACAGATGAACGGATTACGCAATTGAATTGTATATAATGTAACGTGAATACCAGGCAGAAAGGATTATAAATCTGATCGATTTCCATTTGTGTACGGAGATCCGTTTTGCACTAATTTTAGCTAACATTAAATAATCACTCAGCATCTGGTGCTTAGTCATTATCTGTATTTCTTGTGTGAAATTGGTTCCCCGAGTTTTACTATAAACAAGGCATCTAAATGTCTGAGTTGGGCCCAGTGGTGTGAGGTTTTATAATCCAAATCAAGGGGTGCGTGTAAACTGACAAAGGTAAAACAAACATGAGAAGGAATCAGGACAAAACCTTTTTAGCAAAGACTAATTTTGACGTATATTCTGGTAGTAAAAGGAGTGAAAAAAGAAAATGGAGAAGAAAGAAATGAAAATAGAATGCTTTTATGATTTTAGGAGTAATTCATCTGAATATTTACTTTTAATTGAATGGTTTTGATAAGTAAACCATATTTAATTATTAGCTTAAGAAAATATAAATGATGAAAATGAGAAAAACTCCTGAAATCACTTCAACCTCGTGTTTGGTTGGATGGGGTTTTACAGATTTTTTCATCCTTTGAGTTACTTCCATTTGTAGTTGTTAATCATTTGATCAGTTTGCACAAGACATTTAAAATTTACTAAATTTTAACTGTCTTGTTTAAAAGAAATATTCACCTATTACCAAATAAAAAAATTACCAATTCAATACATTAACCAAAATTAGCTATTATAGACTTCACCTAAAAAATAATCCCACAAACATTGATTAATAAAATCATAAAAAATGTCAACTGAAAGTTGGTTTATACAGGTGAATAAATAATATTAATAATATAAACTAAAACCTAATTTATATCAACATGGATTAAGAAAACTGATTTACATCAACTAAAAAAAATTAGTTATTTTTACTTGAAAAATAGTCATGCTAATATTGAGAAAATCTTTATTTATTAATATTGATTGAGAATTAACTCTAACTTACATTTTAATCGCTATTGATTAAAATTAATTTTAAATAACATCAATTAAAAATAATATATGTTGATGTTAAACAAACATAGCTAAAAAATAGTGTTAAAGTTGAAAAAATATTACTAATTTTAGCTTAAAGATAACATTAGTCTGTATAGAAAAACAAATGACTCTAGTGATAACAATAAAAAAAATAACTACATTACCTTATAAACATTTCTCATAGGTTAACGTAATTTTACCTCTTTTATCTGAGTACCGCAGCCACTAGTTTGTAATTGACAGTAAACTCAGAAAACTTCTGAAGTAGTTTTCCAATCATGATCTATATGCACCCAGTAAAGCAGTGTGGTACACCAATTGATTACTTTTGTTGAATCCGGATCATAAACAAAAAATAATGAAACAATGTCAGAACCCGTAGAGGAAACACCCAAAATTCCATCTCAAACTTATCTGGATAGGGAGTACCTAAGAGACCCGATGTGAAGCTCGTGACAATGTTAAGAGTCATATACCAAACAGTGAAAACAAAACAAAACTCTTAGAAAGTTGTGTAACTCAAAATTTCAAATACGTTTGATAGAAAAGTTAAAAAAATGGAAATTAATTAATTACCCCTATACCATTGCATAGTTTCCGGGGCCGGCATTCTTAGGCATGGACCAATACATTACTTTATTTGTGGGGTCTATTCAAAGCTTTGGTTATATCCTTTTCCTTTAGTATTACTATTATCAATTCACTGCCATAATCCTCAGACCCAGCAAAGTTTTGGAGTCTGCAAATGGGAACCGCTTTAGCTGCAGAGGCTCTCTCTGCTTTTCTCCTGCTTTCCTTCTATGCCACACTAGTTTCTACCAAATACATCAAGTACAATACCGGGGCTGCTATTGTGCCAGGAAAATTGAATGTTCACCTGGTTCCACACTCCCATGATGATGTTGGTTGGCTCAAAACCGTTGACCAGTACTATGTTGGATCAAACAACAGTATCCAGGTTAGAATCATGTCATTCTTTTGTGTTCGTTTTGAGCATATAATTGTCAAACTTGTTGGACTTGACAGGTGTTTGATTAAACAGGGGGCATGTGTGGAGAATGTGCTGGACTCGGTGGTTGTGTCTCTTCAGAAAGACCCAAATAGAAAGTTTGTGTTTGCCGAAATGGTAAAACGAAATATATCATAACATGGCATCATGGATTATGTTTTTTTGGTACATTTGTTGTTACTTGGACATAACATTATGGTTCGGTTTAATCTGGTAAATGGTAAATGTTAGGCCTTTTTCCATCGATGGTGGGTAGAACAAAGCCCAGAAACACAAGAACAAGTGAGAAAGCTTGTGCACGAGGGACAGCTAGAAATCATGTACGTACCCCTTTATTTTTGTTTGCATTCATCTTTGTAAAAAACTAAGCTTTTTTGCTTCTTTTGTGTGGGGTCCAGCACGTGTGTGTTTTAGTGTAAGAGATAAAGGTTAGGGAATCTTGTTGGATGACGCAGTGTTGTTGCAGTGTGTTTTTGACGTGTTTTTGTCGGCAGAAACGGTGGTTGGTGCATGCACGATGAGGCTGCGACGCACTACATAGACATGATTGATCAAACCACTCTGGGCCATCGATTTATCAAGGATGAGTTTAATAAAACCCCTACCGTTGGATGGCAGATTGACCCATTTGGACACTCTGCTGTGCAGGCTTACCTTCTTGGAGCTGAGGTAGCTCCATTATCTATGGCCAAATTTATTTATTTTTCTCTATTTTTCAAAAATGTTTTCATTCTTTCGGGCAGAAGAAACAAACACAATATTCTTCTAAGTGTCCCATATATATAGGATAAATTATCAAATTTGTATAATTTGCTTTTGTAAATGTTTTCAGTTTTAAAACTTTAGTCGAGATATAATATATTTAATTTTTATGAAGTTTAATTAACTTTTTTATAATTTAAGTATTTTTAATTAAGTTTTTATTAAAATTTTATTTTGAATTGACTGTTTAATTTTTTTAAATTTTATTTAAGTACCTTTTTGTTTGATGTTTTGTATCAATAAAAAGAAGTAAGCATTATATTTTTCTTAGTTATCTTATCTCCGAGTCATCAATTTATCTTTTTCTCAATCTCTCCAAGTCATCAATTTCTCCTTTCTTTTTTCCTAATCTTTTCCGATTTAAAGGTCAACTTGCTGATATCTTCTACACAAAGTTGATTGATAAGTTATAAAGATGACGCAAATTACATACGAGAAAACGAAAGAAAACGATTTTGTGATCAAAATCAAACCACAAAATACCAAAAGTAAAAAATATTTTAAATACTTAATAGAATTATTTTAATATAAATTCAATTAAAAATGAAGCAAAAAGCACTTACAATTAATTGCATAATGTGATTACTAATAAATAAATAAAAAATAATGAGTTTGGATTTGCCACTGCATGCAGCTTGGGTTTGATTCTGTACATTTTGCAAGAATTGATTATCAAGACAGAGCTAAACGCAAAGCTGATAAGTCTCTTGAAGTTGTTTGGCGTGCCTCCAAAACATTTGGTTCTTCTGCTCAGATTTTTGCCAATGCTTTCCCTGTTCATTATAGTGCTCCAAAGGGTTTCAACTTTGAAGTCAGTAATGATGATGTTAATGTTGTTCCAGTGCAGGTTCCAACACTCAACATCTAAAATGCTGATGCTATTTTGCATAGTTTGTTATGCACATGGCTTATACATTTAACTTCACTTTTACTTTGCAGGATGATCCTCTTCTTTTTGACTACAACGTTCAAAAACGTGTCCAAGACTTTATTGATGCTGCTCTTACCCAAGTAATCTTATTCCACCCAAGAATTTTGTCATAATGCTTAATTAGTGTATCATTATAATGGGAATGATGCAATCACAAATTTTGAATATGACCCTTGAAACTAAAAATTGAGAGTTTCTCATTTCATATACCAACTAGCCTTGCTTGTGGTTAATTTAGGCAAATGTGACAAGGACAAACCATATAATGTGGACAATGGGTGATGATTTCCAGTACCAATATGCAGAGTCTTGGTTCAAGCAAATGGATAAATTAATTCACTATGTTAATAAGGTGATGAATTATATAATGCATGCCAGCTATTGATTTTTATGCATGTATTGATTGATCATATCAGCTGAGTGCAAATGCATGCTTCCCTGTGTTTTAAATCTTCAGGATGGTAGAATAAATGCTTTGTATTCCACTCCATCTCTTTACACCAATGCCAAAAATGCTGCTGATCAAACTTGGCCACTGAAAACTGATGATTACTTCCCGTAAGGATATAAATGTTACTGTTTTGTTTGCAAAAATAGCTTATTATCTCAACCACTTATGCACATTCCTGATTATTTCTTATATATAGGTATGCTGATAATCCTAATGCTTATTGGACTGGCTATTTCACCAGTCGCCCAGCCTTAAAGCGATATGTTAGGATGACAAGTGGATACTATTTGGTATTATACTTTGTACTAAACAAAATAAAATTGGATGGACTTTTTTCTTGTTTGCTCCCAAGTGTTCATGTTAAACACAAGACATTGCCAAAATTTTGATGTAGGCAACGCGTCAACTTCAATTTTTTGTTGGAAAGCAATCAGCTAAATACAATATTTTTGGTCTTGGAGATGCCCTAGGAATTGCACAACACCATGATGCTGTCAGTGGCACTGCCAAACAGCATACAACTAATGACTACGCCAAACGACTAGCTATTGGAGTCACTGAGGTCAGGAATTAGAACTTGTCCAAATTTAAAATCTGACCATATATTTTGTGTCCTGGATTCGTTTATCTAGTTAAAGTTTCCAAAAAAACAATGATTTCTTATAGGCTGAAGCAGTTGTTAGTTCTTCTTTGGCTTGTCTTACTAGTAAGAAATCAAGTGATCAATGTTCAGCACCTGCATCGGCTTTTGCCCAGGTAAAGTTTCAATTTCAAAGAAAAAAATGTTTCTCTTTGTTTGATATTTGTTACACTTGTCCAAGTAGTGTCAATGGTCCAGGCTTACAGCTAAAGATATATCTACAAGACTTGTTTACCATCATATGTTTATTTGTCTACATAGATTATGTAGTTAGTCATATTCTTGATTCTTTATTTATTTTTTTCATTACTGTTGGATCTTTTGGCAGTGTCAATTGTTGAATATCAGTTACTGCCCTCCTACAGAAGATAACATTCCAGACGCTAAGAGTTTGGTAAAATTTTCTTAAGCTATGATAAGAAATTGTGGTTAAATTTTATCTATCGTATGCTAAAAGTAATTATTTCCAGGTAGTTGTGGTGTATAACCCACTTGGATGGAAACGCACTGATATTGTCAAAATACCAGTGAGTACATATCATTTACTTGCAACATCATAATACAAACCAATTCCAATATATCACTCTAAAGGTGGCAATTTGCATTAGGTTAGTGATGCTAATCTTGTTGTCAAAGACTCACTGGGCAATAATATTGGAGTACAATATGTGGATGTGGATGATGTTACAACAGATTTAAGAAAATTCTATGTGAAGGCTTATTTGGGGGTGTCACCAAAACAAGCCCCAAAGTACTGGCTTCTGTTTCAGGCGTCAGTACCTCCACTTGGATGGAGCACGTACTTCATTTCTAAAGCAACGGGAAAAGGTACACTTCCACTTCTCTCCCATTTTCTAAGTTCAGTAACTATTTGTTTTTCCTTTTGACCATACTATTTTACCTTAAGTTCAGTAGTTATTAGATGCTAGTATTAAGCATGTTTTTTTTGTTGTTTCAACTTGAAAGGGTCCAGAACCAAAAACCTATCTCACCTCAGCAGTCAGAAAGGTGACACCTTTGACATTGGGCCCGGAAATTTAAAGATGTCCTTTTCCTCAACCTCTGGACAACTTAAAAGGATGTATAATTCTAGAACTGGAGTACGTATTTTGCAAAGTTCATACAGCACAGTAGTTCCCACTCATTGAACTTCAAATTGTCATACAATTCCATGATCATTTATTTATTCACCATTTATTTAACAGAAGTCTCTACTCATGACCATTTATTGTTATGCTATATTTATTGTCATGATGGAGAGTATTTCAAAATTTTCCCAGGTTGATATACCTATTCAGCAAAGCTATCTCTATTATGGATCTAGTGAGGGTGATATTGATCCTCAGGTGTGTGGTTTATTTGCTCATACAACTCCAATAACAAATTAAATTAGTACAAAGTATGCTTCAATGGTGTGATTTCTTCCACAGGCTTCTGGTGCATATATATTCCGGCCTAATGGATCCCCTCCAACTATCGTTTCAAGATCAGTAAGTTCTTTTCTAGTAACATCTGACATTAGTTTTATATAAAACAGAATTCTTTATATAAACTCTAAATGGACAACAAGATATTCACAACAAATTCTAACATAGTATCATGGTTTGCTATTTCCACTTGTCTTACCATATGCCTTTCAATTTCCTTTTAAGATTTTTATATTTCTAATACTACATCTATAGTCTCTATATTTGCATTTTGATTTGTTTGATGTGCAGGTGCCCACCAAGGTAATCCGCGGACCACTAGTTGATGAAGTTCGTCAGAAATTTAGCTCTTGGATTTATCAGGTCAGTAGCTCAGCAAATTTATTAAGTCTAGCATGCAAAATGTATTTTGTATTCACGGTCTGTTAAAGATTATGCTTTTTGTTTAAGTTATATTGTCTAGTGCCATATATTCTATGTTGTAATAAAAATTTATGGATTTCAAGATTCGACAGTGGATGCTGAGTATTAGTGTTTCTTAGCTTCCTTTTATTGAGGCAGGTTAAGTGATGCACAATCTAACTCTTTAATGGAGTGAACGCATTCAAGACTAGAAGGCAGGAACTATATCACTTATTCTGGGATCTTACTGGATGACATTTAGCACTAATTTTAGACTATAATTTTAGTGATTCAATAATCAAAGCCTACACATTGCTGGAAGGAAAAGAAAAAGCATTGTAGTGGAAAAAGTTGTAGCTCATTTCTTGAAGTTCATTAAGTTATAGATTACAACAGATATCCAATTCATAGTAAATGATACTTTAATTCAATATTTGAATGCCTTTGCTTTGTCATGAATAACCTTTTCTTGCTATTTGTTTATTACTTTTTAGGTTACTAGGCTTTACAAAGACAAAGAGCATGCTGAAGTCGAATTCACTGTAAGTTGGATTTTTCTGGTCTCATGAAGTTTATGTTAATTGGTCTAACATGGATTCCGTAGGTTGGAGTAGTAAAATAGCAAATAATAAGGTTGTGACTTGAGTTTATTTATGAAGATTGGTCCAATTCCTACTGATGATGGACTTGGCAAAGAGGTGATCACACGAATGACAGCAAATATGGCCACAAACAAGGAGTTTTATACTGATTCCAATGGCAGAGATTTTCTCAAACGAGTAATTTTATATGTTTTTTTCTCTCTACAATGAAATCCTCTAGGGAGAAAAAATTGCAAGATTGACTTGTATGACCCTTAAAAATGTCATGCAGGTTCGAGATCATAGGGATGATTGGCCCCTTCAAGTAACTCAACCAGTAGCAGGAAACTATTACCCAGTAAAATTCTTTAACTCTCTTAATTTCATTAGGATTTCAGGTTTCAATTGTAGATACTGTTAGGGCATGCAAGACTGAAATTTAGCAGAAGAACTTGAGAGAGAGAGTAGCATATGTTAGTTTTGTTGCTTCAAAGTTGATGAGTTTCTACAATCTTGATAAAATGTATATAAAACTATTCTATTTGTTTTTCTCTGTCCAGCTTAATCTTGGAATTTATACCAAGGATAAGAAATCTGAGTTCTCAGTCTTGGTTGATCGTGCCACTGGTGGGGCTAGCATCAAAGATGGTGAGGTGGAATTGATGCTTCACAGGTATTCAAGCTGTCTTTTATAGTCTAAATCAATAGCTATTGCACTGCAAACAAACTATTAACACAATTTTTACCACTCTAGGCGTATTCTTCACGATGATGGTCGAGGAGTTGGGGAACCACTTGATGAACAAGTTTGCGTGAACAATAACAAAACATGTGAAGGACTAACAGTATGGAAATCTCATAAATTAATTTATATTTCTTGACATCCTCTTTATTATTGATTGAGTGACAAATTCAGTTTGCTTTTGTGAAAGATGTGGATTGAAACACTCTCTAGAAAAGCTAGAAAGTAGAAATTGACTTTGTTTTCCTGGCATATCAGGTCAGAGGAAATTATTATATCAGCATAGACAAACTCGGAGCTGGTGCACGCTGGCGCCGTACAACTGGTCAAGAAATCTATTCGCCATTCTTATTGGCTTTTACACATGAGGTATCACTCAGTTGAATGCACTCGTGAATTTATAATCATCACCATATTAATGATATATTGTGAGATGTTTATTGATCAGAACTTGGAAAGTTGGAAGTCCTCACATTTGACCAAAGGAACGATGATGGATCCAAATTACAGTTTGTCTCCCAATGTCGCTCTGATAACTCTTGAGGTAGAACAAATGCTGAGGATATGCCTTACACTTTTGACTATCTTTCTCTCTAACCAAATTTCTTTTGCAGGAGTTGGATGGTGGAATTGTGCTTCTCCGTTTGGCACATCTGTATGAGGTTAGTCTATACAAATATTTATCACATTTAACTTCAGATGAACCGAGCCAAATTGCATAAATACATGTTCTAGTGTAATTCAGTTGGATTATGTAATATTGTAATATCTCTCAGTTCTAATATCATATTTTCTCATGTTTTCAATGTGACTAGCCAAGTGAAGATGCTGAGTATTCAACTCTAACCAAAGTTGAACTGAAGAAGTTGTTTGCCAAGAAAACGGTATATAGATCTTCTTCTCACCCTTAAGAAAAAGGGTTTACCCATTTTGCCTTGTCTTTGTGATGCACATACTTTCTTAGATTAGCATATAATTTGAATTGAATTGACTTTTGTGGTATAAAACTTTGTCTGTCTGGTTGTAATGGGTGATGGTGTTTTATTATGCAGATAAAGGAGTTGAAGGAGGTAAGTTTATCAGCTAACCAAGAGAAGTCAGAAATGAAGAGAATGACATGGAAGGTTGAAGGGGACATAGGACAAAAACATCAAGGACTTAGGGGTGGCCCTGTCAGCAATTCTAATTTGGTTGTTGAGCTTGGCCCAATGGAAATACGAACCTTCCTATTGAAACTTTAAACTACCTCAAGTGATCATCGATGATTTTATTTGAAGAAATAAACATTGAAAAAATTCTGTCAGTGAAATAAACATGTTTGATGTTTCTATCTTTTGTCTTCAGTTTCTAATTGCAAAAGGCTAACTAAATCGTATTTCATCTCTTTTTTCGTAAAGTATCTGTAATATATCAAATATGTGGATAATAAATATTGAAATGAAAAGTGTGTTTACCTCGAAATTATATACAAATTTTACAGTGCCATAGACCTTATCTCTTTTGTATCCATGTAGGTTAATCTTACTTTCTGTAGCTTTTGTAGAGTGGGAAATGACTAATATTATCAGACAATGATGCCATTATACATGTTGAATTTTTGTATCATGAAGTTAAAGTTGCACTCTATACACAGTAATAATACGAAGTTTGAATTTGGTTGTAATGCATTAAATATTGTTAGAGATTTTCAGGAAAACAAAGAACAGAATAACAAAGGTTTCTTAACAGAAGAAGAAAAACATATATATATTGAATGAGAAGGCTAATCATCATTTCAATATCACAAACCTTACCATTTATAAAGTTAGAGGTTTCTTTATTAACAAAAGAAGGAAGACTAATATAATATATTGAATGAAAAAGACTCATCATCATTTTAATATCAGAGACTGTATAGTTTATAAAGCTTAGAAATAACTTTTCACTAATAACATGGTCCTATAAATAAGCTATGAACACAAAAGGAGACAACAAAAACATGTAAAACTTTCTAACAGAAATTAGGAAAACAACAACAAACATAATTAGCACGTGGGATTTGAGTCCTGAAGCATTTTCCTAACACTTCTCCTTGTTTTAGGAGCTGCAAACACCAATTTTTTTGTGAACAGATATGATAATGAGTTTTAGAACCAAAGTCACATCCTTTTTCTACACCTTTCTTAAGAAAAATAGCTTTGATATTGAAATATTTTTTTTTTCAGGAAACATGAGAAATAACAATAACAACTTGGTTGTCAACAAAAATATTCAACGAAAATATTAATGTTTTTTCTCTATTCTTAATTCAAATTTATTAAAATCTTTCTCAATCACAAGACTTTATTGATAACATCTGTTGTTACCATGAATTTGGTTTCAGCATTGGATTGTGCCACAATTTATTGTTTCTTTGAGCTCCTTAAAAAAACACTAGATCTAAAAGTAAAACAATAGTTTGAAGTACTTCTCATATCATCAACGGAACCTTTCCAGTCACCGTCACAGAAACCAACCAGCTTATATTCATTGATTCTTGTGAATTTAACACCAAGATCACTTGTATCTTTAATATATGAAATCACTCTCTTGGTAGCTTTGAGATGCAATTTGCTTACAAAATACATAAATATGGACAAAATGCTTACAACATTTAAAATATCAGGACGCGTTGCAAATAAGATACATCAAACAACCAATCAAACATATGAAGTATCCCTCATCAATTTTATCAGCTCCATGTTCCTTGCATAACTTTTCCTTTTAATTCAGATGAGTGTTTGCTTTCTTGGAGTTTTCAAACTTAAACTTTTTAAAATATCTTTGAAATATTTTGTCTAGCAAATGAATACTTCATACTTAGTCTGCTTAATTTCCATTCAAAAAAGAAGTTCATTAATCCAAGATTTGTCATCTCAAAAAATTTATCATTTCTTGATTGAATTCTTGAACCAACCATGTATTATTTCTGTCAACAAAAGGCAATCAACATAGTGAAACTATCAAAACATTATTATCCCTTTGTTTAAATATTTTTGTTGGGAAAATTGAAGGAGAAAACACTGAGAAGATCAAATAAGAATGAGCCAAGAGTCAGATCCATACAAGAAAATGACACTACCTTCAATCCAAAACCTTAAAATATTAGATTTGTAAATTTTTTTTTATATGTTATTCAACTTTCTCATTTTTATTTAATGTGGAGTTTAAACTCATATTTTACAAAATAAAGTATAAAACAAGTGGGAACATAGAACTGTAACTGTAAGAAGCTGACATTATTGCTAAAAGTTATAATAAAATTGAAGGAGTGAATCTCTTATGCAAACTTTTTTCTCACTCAAAAACAAAGGGTTTATCCATTTTGGCTTGTCTTATGCGTAGACTAGCATGATTTCAATCAAGCTCATTCTCGTCTTCTAACTTTGTAAGCCTTTTATGTAATGGGTGATTTGGTGTTTTATTTTGTAGATAAAAGGGCAAGAATCCAAAGTAGTCAGGGGTGTCCAAAAGTTGAGATAGTACTCTCTATTCTACATTTTCTAGACTTCTCTTAATAAACTTGAGATAGTTGTTCAACCATGATTTATGAGGCAATAAGTTATGTTTTAAAAATCAACCATTCATTAATTTAAAATATTAATACAGAAATTATAAAATCTTAAAATATATTTAAGTTTGAACACATTTCCAGTTATAATTTTTATTAAAAAATATAATCAAATACTTACCAAAGAAAAAATAACAGTCACCTAGCGGACTCAGAAAAACAAAACAAAAACCAGTTCCGCAGCGACATCGACGCGGGAAATTTCCACGGCAGTTAACAAATCATTTGGCTAAACGCCACGTGTCGTTTCTCCATTGACAGTTTGTGTGACGTTTCTGATTGTAACTCCAAATCCACACAACGGTAACGACCTTGGAAGTTGGTAGTTGGAAGTTGGAAGTTTGAAACTCCGTTCATCAATGGCATCTGAAAACCCTAACGAGAAAAAGCCTCTCTATCCGCAGGTAATAGTCGATGCAGACCCCGAAACATGCTCTTCCAACCCTTCCTCTAATCTCTACCCCAGAATCGAAGAGGTCGAAAACCTCCTCCCGGACAACATCAGCCTCTCCGCCCCACCGCTCGCCGCCGAGGAGGTTCTCATCAAGGTCCCCGGCGCCATCCTCCACCTCATCGACAAGGAATGCAGCGTGGAGCTCGCCTGCGGCGACCTCACAATCATCTGCCTCCGCCAGGGGACGAATATCGTCGCCTTTTACGCAAATGTCGGCGACATACAGTGGCCCCTGGCGAAGGACGAGGCGGCGGTCAAGGTCGACGACTCGCATTACTTCTTCTCCCTTCACATGCCGGACGAAGCCAAATCAGATTCCTCCAGTGATGAGGAGGAAAAAGGAGGAATATTCAACCTCCGCCGGAACCGGAAGAAGAAAAACAAGGACTCCGTTCCCGGCATGCTGAGCTATGGCTTAACGATAGCGTCGAAGGGGCAGGAGGATTTGGTGGGGGAGTTGGATAAGGTGTTTCAGGAATGCAGTGCTTTCTCGGTGCAGAAGGTGTCGGAGAAGGCGAAGAAGGAGGGGGAGGCATTGGATGCGTCGGTGGCGAAGGAGGTATCGCCGGAGGATTTGCAGACGGAGGAGAAGAAGGAGATGTTGGAGGAGAAGTGTGCGGCGTACTGGACCACGTTGGCTCCTAATGTAGAGGATTACAGTGGAACTGCTGCAAAGCTTATTGCAGCTGGTTCTGGACAACTGGTGAAGGGGATTTTGTGGTGTGGGGATGTGACGGTGGAACGGTTGCGGTGGGGGAATGAGATCTTGAAGACAAGGATGGGTCCGGGTTCGGAGCAAGAGATTAGTCCCGAAACCTTGAAGCGGATCAAAAGGTGGGTGTGCTCTTAGTTAATCTTCTTCTGCTTAGTTACTCAGTTTGAATAGGTTCTGTAACTGTGAATAACTGATACTTCATTTTGCTTACTTTATTATTAGATAATGACTATAGATATTTTCAGCACTCTGCCGTACTATGTTTTCTGTTCAATGTTTGTTAGACATGAAATTTTTAGTCTGCGACTTTTAGGTAGTCATGGTTATTTGGTCGTTTTCTTGGTGTGCTACTCTGTTTGAACTTGAACATTCAAATAAATGATGTTGTCCTTTGCCTTGATGTTTATAGGGTTAAGAAAATGACCAAAATGACAGAGAGTGTGGCAAATGGGGTCCTCACTGGGGTTGTGAAGGTCTCTGGATATTTTACAAGTTCAGTGGCAAATTCAAAAGCGGGAAAGAAATTTTTCAGCTTTCTACCTGGCGAAGTTGTGCTTGCATCATTGGATGGATTCAGTACGTCAGTTATCTTAATCCCAGGCCTTGAAAAAAAATATAGAAAATTTGGTTTGAAAGGCTCGTAGGAAATTGCAGTTTGAAATGGTTCTCAAAAATAAGATAATGAAGGAAATGAAAAATGATATAAATATGGTTGGAATCTCTTCCAAAATCAGTCTTTAGACATTATTGTTCATTAACAAGTTTTCACATGTTTGGGCTCTAAGATCAACCAGGCCCAGTCCTGCTATTTAGTGGGTACTATATGTAGTTTACTGTGTCAGTTATTATACTGATGATTTTTTTTTTTTTTTGTAAATAGGCAAAGTGTGCGATGCTGTTGAAGTAGCAGGAAAAAGTGTCATGTCAACGTCAAACACTGTTACAACCGATTTTGTCACTCATAGGTAAAGTCAAATAGATGAACAATCTATGTTAAAATACCTATAGAAAAAGTATGAAGTTAGGTCTTGAATTTGATGATACTATCTAGATCTTTTGTCATGCTCTTATGCTATAATGACTAGAATGCAAAATCCCCACGTTGAGCATGAGAATTGAAGTTTTAATTGCGGCTATGATGCTTGAGAATGTGGATATCTTGAATTCCCAAGTGTGCTACAACCGTGATGCCACCCAAAATACTGGGGTTTGTTGGACTGCTATGAGTTACCTGCTGATATAATGCTTGTTAAAAAATTAAAAGTAAAGTTTTGTTATTGGAAACCATAACTGTTGTGAGCAATTTTTGAACGTGTACACTTGCAGATATGGAGAAGAAGCTGCAAAGGCAACAAGTGAAGGACTGGATGCTGCTGGTCATGCTGTGGGGACTGCATGGGCAGCATTTAAGCTTCGACAGGCTATGAATCCTAAGAGTGTTCTAAAACCTACTGCACTCACCAAATCTGCAGCTCAAGCTGCTGCCGCTGAGCTTAGGGGTAAAATATCCAAGTGATTTCTGCCATCAGTGCTTCAATTAAGGTTTTCACCATCATAACATCAATGGCCACTGCTAGTCATTATACCACAGTTTCTTTCAGGACAGGTGGGAATATATATGAATGATTTGATTTTTTTTTTTTTTCTTGTGGGCGTATATCTTTGATCAGCATTAGATTTTTCCCAAGTGTAAAATGCAGGGTAATTCTACTTGCAGACAATTTTTTTGTACCAATTTTTAGAATTTAGAAGTGGAGAGAAGTGAATGATAGAATGGTTCATTTAATTGGAAGAGATAGAGAAAATATGTGTTGTAAATAAGTGTTTTTAGAATTGATTTGTATACTTTCGCTGTCATGTCAGTTAATTGATTAACATATAGTTTTCTTCGGAGGTTATCTTTCACTGATTCAATCCTTTGGCCAATGCTGATTGGTAACAACTTGCCATTAGGATTGAATTTTATTTTGTTTTCTCCTAATCTTAATTGGTTCTTGTTTTGAATTTTGAATTCTGATAAATAGGCTTGTGATACCGAATTTATGATTTTTATCTGTTCACTTATCCTTCCTAGTACTGTTATTATGTGACTAATGACTTTTTTTGTTGAACAATGAATATGCTGTAGCAACCTTGTCATACTTTCGTGTACCATGAACTAGTGAAAGTGTAAATTACTAGAATTGGATTAGCAGCTCGGAACTAGTTTGCAACATGTCATAATAATGCAAACTATTGTCTGTATTTAAGAAAAGCAGCATGTCATGAACTCAAACTTTATTATCTTCATTGTACTTAAAGCAAGAGAAAGTGAGAAAAAAAATAAAGTGAAAATTTTATGGGATTCTTTTTCTTGGTGCTTGATAGAGTGGTATGAGAAGTTAAGACTTTTGTTCACATCACAAGTAGCAGAATAAGATAGATCTATTTTTGAGCTTAAAATTGCAACAAACATTCCCTCCAGTTAAGGAGTAAGAAAAAAACTGTGACCAGAGCTGCTATTTTTTTCCTTTTTATCGCTCCTGTCAAACTAACAATAAAATTTGACATTTTCATTGTTTCCGTCCATTAAATTTATACTCAAACATAAGGTAAATGAAAAATATCAATAGCTTCCTTTAACAAGAAGCATACAATGATGTAAACGTTTTTGGGCCATGTACATAAGGCAAAGAATTTGTCTGTATTATGAGTTACTTGAAGATTGGGAGCATTACCGAGTCAGCAATCGCGTAAGAGTTCACTTTGTACTGAGATAGTGATGTCTTCAATTATCGGAGTAGTCAAAAGGGAATAAAGAAAATGCATGCATGCATACTATGTGTCCAACTTTCAATACAAGTTTTTGTTGATTTGGTGCACACGGTAAGCGTGCAGAAAAAAATGGCTGATTTATAGAACAGACCAGAAGATTTGTTTGAGAATGTAAATTTTGGGGTTAGAAGAGGTTTGAGTTGTAAGGAGTTTATGATTCCTTTTGTGATGCAGAGATGTTGAGTGTGACTAGAATTCTGAAAACAAGCCTTTTCTGAACATGATAAAAATACCCTAAACCCTAAAAATAATCAAGTTAATTTTATCCAGTTTCGTGAATAATTTGGCCTACTGTTTTTTTATTAATTAAAAAAATATAAATATAGGTTTAAAAAATAAATGAAGCAATTTTGGTCTAATCTGATAAGTTAACAAACTAAATCAGACCATAAAATATATCATCGGTAGATAAACTGCACTTTCCAGTTTAACCTCTTAGAATTTCGTTCTTTCTCCATTTATCATCCTCACTATCACACTACGTGTGGATAGAAAGTGACACTGCAGAAAAAATAGAGTGAAAAATATAAACAAAACTTCAATTGAAGTAATTTTAAGCGGAACTTTTTATTCTTTAAATGGATGGAACTAGGAAATAATTAAATCAAGTAATTATTTTATTTGTTGTATGTTAGAAAGTAAAGGAAGATAAATGAGAGATATGCAGAAGAATTAGTTTTATCCATATCACTAAATTCAACTTTAAATCATAATTTATATCCAGTGATCTAAGATAAATAGTTATTCCATCATGTATTTTGTATATAACTATAGGTTATTTTAATTGTTTTATATTTACTAAAACATTAATTTAAAACACCTTAAAATGGTTTTGAAAAAACTAATTACTTGAAATAAAATTACTCTCTGCAATACTCTAATTTACTTTATTCAAATTTAAATATAAACACAATATTATTCTAATATAAGTTGAAGCCTTACGTTCGAATTATCGGAGAGATTGAACCCAAAAACTAGTTTTATTACCTATTAAAATAATGTTTTTAAAAATATAATTAACAAATAATATGAATATAGTAAGAGTAATTATAATATTTTCCTAAAAATAAATATCCTACCTATGAGTTTCTTTGTTTCCATATAAAAGGCCCCTGAGATAATTAATTAAATTATAATAGTTATCCAAGTCATTGCTAAATTTTTCATATTATTAATTTTTCATGGGTAGTTACTTGCTGCTGGCGTCAATGACAACCTTTCAGTTCAATTATCTCATTCTGAAGCTTAATTAATCACTATTAAGATAAGAAAGGGGCTACGTGAGTGGCCAGTCACCTTTGGCATCTTTAGTTGATGATGACACTTCTTCATTTTTCTTTTGGGATGCAAAAGGGACCATATGTGGCCATTATTGGAGTATCAACTCAACTCATTAAGATGTGAAAAAACAAAACATATAAATTTATTATCAATTATATTTACACAATCCTTCAAATATATTTCTTTCAAAATAAAATAAAAATTTTCACAAGAAATTTAAATATAAATATTTAGATTTACCTAGATGTTTTATATGTTTCTAATATTGTAAGTTCTTGTATTAAGATAGATAACTTCACAGAAAATATTTAAGGTAAAACTAATTAAAAGAGAGAATTATCTTAGTCTCTTTTTTCTTAAAATGTCTAATTATTTCTTCAGTCTCGATATATATGTTTTGAGTATCATTCTGAGTGCCGATGAGCAATAAACTTTTAGTGTTTTTTGTTGAACTAATTTGTGTGGTTCTACTTTATAAGAGAATGAATATATATAATTTAAAATTACGAAACAGTCTTTGTAAGTGAGTTTGAAATTACGAAAAACCCTTATAAGTAGGTGATGACTTTGGGAATTATAAAACACTCCTGTAAGTAGGTATACTGCTTTCAAACAATATTTCTAATTTAAAAATTTCAACAATGCCAAAATAATTCTAAACAATACAAAAACTTCATAATTTTTTTAAAATTATTTATTTTAATTCAAAGGGTAAATTTGTAATTGTACTTCATCATTTTAAAAAAAGTTAAAAATCTCACACAACAAATTCATTATATTTAATTTTTTATCATCTTATTCCACAAGGATCAATTAGTAATTTCACAAATATATCAATTAAAAAAATAAAAAAATTTATAACATCTATCAAATCATTTTTAAATTTTCACAAACATTCTTCTCAAAACCCTTCAATCTTACCGTCTATCCATTAATCCAAACAACCTTACTATCTACACACAATCTACTCAAATTTCTTTAAATCCATTATCTGGAATCTACTCCTCTAACTAAACAAAGTCTTAGAAAAAGGAGAATCACTAAGTAAACTTCTATCACCTTAATAATCAAAACTTTAAAAAAAGAATGAATTGATATAACATTTCTCTTATTTAAATTACCCTTCATAGCTTGAACCATAAAGCTCCTTGCTTGAGAAACATAGTGCCCTTGATTAAACAAACTTCATACAATCCAATCTTTAATTTTACTTAAATCAAAACAAATATCTTTTTTCAATAAAAACCAGTTCTCCTTTATATGTTTTAGTTCAATTATATTCAAAACACTAAACTTGTTAAACAACATAACATTTCAAAATCAACTTCAAATATCTCATAAATCAAAGTAACATCAACAACTCACTCCAAATTAACACATAATATCAAACAAAAGGATTTATATAAATCAAATACATCATCAATCAAATATAATGCATTATTAATTTTCATTATATACAATCCTTTATAATAATTCTTATCATTTCATCATAGTTAATTAACATGACTCAAATAATTCAAGTCTCAATTTAAGAACAAAGTTAAATTTAAATCAAAAAATGTTTATCATATAATTGTGCATTCTTTTAATTATCAATTTCTTCCCAAATTAGTAAATCGAGTTAATTTTTCCTTAATTAATTCTTGTGTTCTTCAAAGAATTAATCCAAAAAATTATAAAAATTAAGAAAGTGTTAATTTTCTCTTTAGATGTCTGTCTCACAAATCAAATATATCATGATCTAAAC
>Ga0123340_1000826_pt1 | contig 23285 bp, 18 predicted proteins | sample SirMexnodulemix_FD_89961 | JGI IMG/M metagenome (GOLD analysis project Ga0123340, IMG submission 89961) | Root nodule microbial communities of legume samples collected from Mexico - Siratro Mexico nodule mix | ecosystem: Host-associated > Plants > Roots > Nodule | place: Mexico: Nepantla...
TATATATATATTATTTTAATATATAATCAAGAGTAAAATATAAATATGAAATATGTAAAACAAAGATTATATTTTATATATTGTTATAATCTTTTTAAGTTCAAACTATCTTTAAAGACAAAATAAAAATAAAAAAACATGTATACCAAATGAATAATCTCTTTAATTATTATATATTGGTATATTATTTAAGGAGGAAATATATTGGTAACAGTCTTTGATATTTTCTTATGATATTTTATAACCAAACATATGTTATTTTTATTTTATACGATTTTATTTATTAATTGAAATAAAAATAATTAAATATATTATTGATTCTATATGGTAGTGAAAATATGTTATAATAAGAAGTTTAATTAATCAAACATTCAAAATACTTATACTTTTATTTTATTTAAAAATATGAGCAGCTATTATGTTTATCTCACTATTTTGTTAGTTTATTCCTTCACTATGCTTTACTATTTTTTTTTTTGGAATTATATAATTTATTATGAATTTTATATTGTAACTCAGAAATATTAGTGGGGTAAAATAGGAAAACCACTTGGAGATACAATTTGTTTTTATTTATCTAATCTGTTATTAATCTGTTAATTACTTCACTTCATACCCTGTTTCAGAGTAAATTTGTAAAAGAAGCACAGTGCAGGGTTGATCCTGATTTGTATTGCTACATCACAAACCTTTTGATTTGAACAGAAAGAATTACAAACTAAACAAAAGAAAAATGTATTATTGGGTTAGTGCGAATTCTTCAGATTTCGCCGGAACCCCTCCCCAACGTCGCAGGTAATGCACTGATTCCTCATGTCTCTTATTTTCTTTGATGTTTTTTTCTTTTTCATAATCTCAGTTCGTTTCATTCGTATCACTGTCAGTGGTCACTCCGCTGTTAATATAGGGAAATCTAAGATTGTCGTGTTCGGAGGCCTGGTCGACAAGAAGTTTCTCAGTGATATCACTGTCTATGATATTGGTAACTCAATCGCTTTTCTTATTTTCGTTGTTTTTCATTGAAATTGAAGTGTTTAATTTGATGCGAAGTTATTAGCATCAATGAGAAATTATAGTTGACTTGACTTTGACTTTCATTATAATTATTGGAAAAGTGAAGAATTTACCGTAGTGATTTATGATTGTGGTTCGATGCATACACACAAAATTGAACTCTTTATTCATTTAACATATTTTAGAGGCCAAGCAATGGTTTCAGCCTGAGTGCACTGGAAGTGGTTCAGATGGGCATGTAGGTCCCAGCCCTCGGGCTTTCCATGTTGCCGTTGCCATTGATTGTCACATGTTCATTTTTGGTGGTCGTTTTGGGAGTCAAAGGTTTGTGGTGCATCTCGGAGTTTATTTTCTTTGGTAACTATAATGTGTGGTGTAATTCGTGGTGTTTGGATTTTACAGGTTGGGGGACTTTTGGGTTTTGGATACTGGTATGTATGGCATTTTGTGTGGTCATTGTTGAGTTCATGTTAACTTATGACATTTTTGGGACTGACATTGTTTTGGCGTGCTGGCACTTGGAATGGATGATGCTGCTCCAGACATATGGCAATGGTCTGAACTAACTGGCTTTGGAGACTTGCCATCGCCACGAGATTTTGCTTCAGCTTCGGCTGTTGGAAACCGGAAAATTGTTATGTGAGATTTATAGTAATTAATTTGACCTTTCGTTTATGCTAATTAGACTGAGTTGGAGTAAATCAAAACATGTAATGAGATGAATTCTGTGTGATGCAGGTATGGTGGATGGGACGGAAAAAAGTGGTTATCTGATGTTTATGTCTTGGACACTAGTATTTTTCTACGACTAATTTTTGTCTCCTACAGTGTAATTACCTCCTTATCCAGTTGTAACTAAGCATAACATCATTTTCTTCCTCTTAGTTTCTCTTGAGTGGATGGAGCTCTCAGTTTCTGGAACATTGCCACACCCTAGATGTGGGCATACTGCCACTATGGTTGAAAAACGATTGCTTGTTTACGGTGGAAGAGGTGAAGTGACAGTTCTCATTGTTTGGATTTTGATCTGTTTTTGAGATTATAGTCCTTCTATTTAAATAAAAAGAATACATTCCGTTGTCACTAGGCAATTTCGGTGTTTCAAAGAGTATTTTATCAGGAGAATATTTATTCTTTTCCCCATTTGTTGTTTCTATTTATATTTTTGTGAGTTTCAATGTAAATAGAAGAGCATGTCTTAATTTCTCAAACAATGATCAATTTGTGTCATTTCCTCACTTTCACTATCATATCAGTTTTGAGAAGTAGTTTTAATATAATAGTTTGGGAGCAAGGTTTAGCTCTTCCTTTTTTGGTTTAAATTTAGGGGCAAGATTAGTGAAATTTTAGATTAGCACGATGGTCATGAAGCAATACTGAAGATACTCAAATTTTTTAGTGAAACTAATAAATTTCAACTTGTTCAAGTGTTGGTTAATCTTTTCTATATTCAAAGATGCATCGATGTTGGATTGCTGAACATCATAAAACTTATCCAAAAGCCCATTCTATAATCTATTTCTTTCTCTGATACACGTTATGTTAGAATTGGTATTGAATATGCAACTTTTCTTCTTCTCTAACTTGTATGTAAATAAATAACTGCTCTGAATTGATGAAGGAGGCATACATATTGATTGCTGTAATGTCAATTTGAATTTATTAGCTGAAATGAGTGCTATATCCTGACTTTAACAGGAGGAGGCGGACCTATTATGGGTGATCTATGGGCATTGAAGGGCCTCATTGAAGAAGGTATGCATATTTTACCATCTTTATGATTGAATTACACAAGAAAGACTATTCTATGTGATAGGTCTTATAAATACAAGTTTTGTGGTTACATAATATCTTAGAAGACAGAATTACCTTGTTCACAGTATTTCTACCAATTTCTGAGATATTAAACTATCTCCAATAAGAACATAGTATCCTAAAGAAGAATGTCTATTTCCAGTGTAGTTTGCATTTGTAGAACAAATTACTTGCACATGTCCAATCTTTGCATGGAAGTCCTTGGCTTAATTCACAAATAATAATGCCCAAGTATGACTAGTGCTGAAGCATTTAGAATTTGTTAATCACACTTACAGCTGCTAAAAGGACATATGTTCTAGTGATGGTGGAATACTTAGTTTTATGAAAAGTATTCAATCTGGTTAGTTTTGGTAATGGCTTCCTTGCTACAGATAAAAGCTTGACATTTGAATCCATTGTTCTGTCTCTAAGTTGGCTGCATGACTTTCCAAGGTGTTCCAAAATATATAAGGTGCATTTCCTCTTAGATATTACAACATTGGTAGAAAGACCACTTGATATTGCCATTTTATTCAACATAGCATGTGTCTATGTCCAAGATAAAAAGAGATAGAGGGCATAGAAGTGACAAAAAATGCAGGGAAAAACGAAAGTGCCAGTTTAAAATGCATAAATGGGTTTGTATTATGAAGTGAACAAGTAGTATGAAAGAAACCTGGAGAATTGGCAGCAAGAGACCTCCATTTTGTAATATGTCTTCAGTAGCAAACTATAGGCTATCATTTGTTTTAATTTAACCGTCCATCATTTCAAGGGATTTTATATTTTTGACATGCAAAGTGATTAGATGGAATTGGAACATTTTCAGTCCTTATTGGTTCTTTGTTTTCTTATCTTTTCTTTGGAGAAAGTCTTTTGATTTGTCTACTTATATTATCTTCCTCCCATCTTTAATACAATTTCTTATACTAAGAAATACTTATTTCTCACTAGTGTTAGGAATCAACACTATTTTCAAAGAAAACAAAGAAAAGTAAATCTGAACTTCTCCAATTTCACCAATCATACAACGAAAGATACAAAGGAGCACTCTCCTTTCCACTGGATTAATCCAGTTACAAAACTCAATTGTCTGAAAAACTGCCCCCCTTCTCCCTAAACTTCCAATAAAAAGGGGTCCTAACTGCTAGCAAACACTAAGCTGTGAAAACTACCTTACAACTGTATTCTTAGTAATTTTTTTAAACCTCCTTCTATAATAAACCTGCAATCCTGTCTTATTGTCGTCATGTTGTATTTGCTTCTGTCTATCAGGTAGCTTCTTAATAACATGGGTTACTTATAATGTACTTACGATTTCTTTCTCCTGTCTTAGTACAGTTTCTTGTGCTACGAAATATTTATTTCTTGGTAGCTTCTAAATAAGATGGGTTATGTACTTACAATGTGTATTTGTTATGGAGGAAAGAGAATGAAGCACCTGGATGGACTCAATTAAAGCTTCCAGGTCAAGCACCTTCTCCCCGATGCGGCCATACAGTTACATCTGGAGGACATTATGTAATCTCCTTTGCAAAATCCTTCTCTTTCTAGTTTTGCTAATATTGTGGATTGCTTTCTTGTTTTTACTTCCAAACATGGATTTCTATACTGTTCCCACCTTATCCTGTAATAGAATGATCTACATTTAAATATCATTATTATTATTATTCTTTTTATGGTGGGTTGGGGTTTAAAAAAGATTGGCTATTCTGTGTATTTGAGAATTGAAGACTAGCAGCTTCCTTTTGAAATTAAATGTTATATAAAGGGAGGTATTTCATGAACATGAAGGAAATTGTGGACTAACTGTTTAGTGCTAGGAGTTTAGAATTGTCTCGACTACTTCTTCTAGTTATGGGTATACTGGGAATGTGATTGTCTCCCAATGCTCTCTACCCTCGGTAGTTTAAGGTGGAATGCCCCCTAGAAAGGGCTTTGATGGCTCAATAGCCCTGGTGACCAGTGAACACTTTGATTGCTGGTGAAGGTTAAAGTTTAAAGAGCTGCATGAACTTGTTTATTTCCAAGGGATATATAATTTCCTTTGTGTGGTACTAGGAAGTTGGTTATCTTTATTCTCCTTTTACAATTTTCCTTAGTGATAAATTCTCTGCCTTACTTATCTTATGACTTTCTTAGATTCTTGTGTGCTCTTGTTCAAGAGATATCAAACGTTTACTTTTAATGAAGTTTTACCAATCAGAAAGAAGTTTATATTTACCAAGTTGAATTATAAGATCAAATAATATTATATTATGGTTGATGTCATCAAATAATTTTTTATGCTGTTGTGATTCCCCTTCCCCTCTAGATTCTTCAATACTTCTTAATCGCTAGTCAGAATTGTATAAATTTACTGCTTTAACCTGAAATCCTGTCATTTATTTATTCCTTTTATTTTTGTTGGAGAGGATTTTACAGTTGTTGATGTTTGGAGGCCATGGCACTGGTGGATGGTTGAGTCGTTATGATATCTATTACAATGACTGCATTATATTAGACAGAGGTGAGAACTTTCACTATACCTATCAGTGAATCTATCACAATTGTTGTATTATTAACCAGTATAATTGTTGTCCTTGTGTCAATCTACTTTGTTAAAGTCAACTTGTTGATGGTCTCTGGCATCCTTGCACATACATTTCTCACATACAGAATACGGTTGGGGATTTGGCTAAATGTTTTGAGGGATAAAAACGGATGATGTATGCTAGTTTTATGAGGGAGTCTGCTATTTCCATTTTTTGTGTCAATGGAAATCAGAGATTCTGGTTCCAGTTCAGAAGTCTAATTTTATGAAGTTACCTGAAGTATCCAAGGAAAATTAGCTGCAGTTTTGTTGCTCTTTTTTATTTATACTATTTTTTAATTTCACTTTGTAAGCATTAAAACTAAAATTTATCAAATAAATATTTGGCTCTCTTCTCAATAGTCCAGCATCCCTTATTTTTTTGTGCTCTATAATAGATTAAAACTTCTTATGTATGATAGATTAAAACTTCTCTTGTATAATAGATTAAACTTCTCATACCACTTACATTTTTCTTTATGATGTGAGCTTCATAAATCTTCATGAGTTGGAGAGTTACAAACCTATCCTTTATTGCTGTTGGAACCTTATTGATACTCCATGAAAATTTTACATTCTTGTTCAGTGTATGTTACACATTGCTTTAATTTTTGCTGAAGAGGCTTGTCTGTAAACTATGATATTTGAATGCATGATTTTTGAGACAAATCATAAATGACACCTTTCTTTTCTATTTAAATTATGACAAAGTCCCGCACAAAATCAAAGTTTTTACTCGAAAAATGGCCTATACTAAATTCCATTAATTGGTCTGTTCGGTTGCAACAGTTTCAGCACAGTGGAAGCGGCTCTCTATAGGCAGTGAACCCCCTCCTGCTAGAGCATACCACTCTATGTCACTTGTTGGTTCACGGTATCTGCTAATTGGCGGTTTTGATGGGAAAACGACTTATGGTGATCCATGGTGGTTAGTCCCTCAAGGTATTCATTGTTCTATCGTGATCTATAAAGCTATTGCTTTTTTTGTCAATTACTCTTTTTTCAATTCTAGATATTTTCACTGAAAAACTGTGCAAATAAGGGTAATTAATTGTTTTTTGTTTGGCAATGAGTTCTTTCTTGGAGTACTGTTTTTGAGTTGAATGGAAGGAATATTCTAGTCTTCGAATTTTCTATTGTCTTGTACTGTAATTTAAATACTCAATCCAGAATCTTCCTCTCCAGAAATGCTTTTGTTTTTAATGGAGAATTTTCATTAAAAAGCTGAAACCTTTCAACCTTATATGAAAAGAGTAAAAAGAATCTAACTGTTCAGAAGCTAAAAGTGGCATCCTAAATTCCTCTCACTTCTTTTGCATGTTTCACAGAGGACCCAATCGCAAATAGATTAACTGCATCTCCACCAAGAAATATTCCTGAAAGTAAGGATGCTTTTAACGATGATTTTCAACCTCAACTAAAGGTATTGGTTAATTTTGTATTGCTTGCACCCATCTTTCACTTTGCGATCCATCCCGTATTTGTCTAACTCTTAATTGGTGCTTCTGTTTCTCCTAAATATTTCTTTTAATTTAAAGAGAATGTTCATAATTTGGGTTAAATGAGAAAATTAGTAAATATAGTATTAAGTGTTTCTGTTGATATATAGTGGAGCATTGTTATAGTCAACACTCACTAGTCACCTCTCTGGTTATTAAATACTTAATTTTGCTACTGTGCTATCTAATTATCAACGCTTTTGAGTTCCTATCTGTTGTTTTTAATCTTTAAAGTGGCTTATATTTGACATAGTTTTTCAAATCACAATCTTTTCTTATTTTGATTTTGTTTAAAGAACAAATCACTTAGGAAAGAATAGAATCAGGAATTCTCCTACAATGAAAAAATAGATGAAATAAAGACACTGGAAAATTTAAACGAGTCAACTCAAAGAGCAACCTAGTCTTCACAAATATGAAATAGAAACACCCTTGAAAAAAATCCATAAGCAGGAACACATCATGAGGCTAAGGCAAACCTATCCATTCCGATAAAAGTTATGGAGGAGAACCTTAATGCTAAAGGATCCAGGAATTATGTTTCAACCACACTTTTATTGACAGAGCACAATGTGTGAAAAATAGATAAGTGCTTCTTTCTAGCTGCGGTGTTGTCCTTCAAGAATTGCATCCCTCTTGCCATGCCTTTGTCATTTAGACAAGTTACTCACCTCTAATTCTTTATTGAAATATATTCTACATTCAATTTTAAGTGTTCAAATTCGTACCAAAAAAAAAGAAAAACAGCCTATCTAATATGTTAATTGTGATGCTAAAAGGAAGGAAACAGTAATGATAAATTGAGAACTAAATAATAACATACGTAGATTTGGGTCTTGGACTCTTGGTGGTGGTCAAGGGTTTTTTGTGAAAAATTAAATTTTAAAAAATGGGGAGATAGTGGAGGACAAATGAAAATGAATACGAAAGCATATGTTGATAAAGACAAAGCTATCTTTGATGATGTTGGAAAGGGCAGCTTGCAGTTGGTGTTAGTAAAGCAAGTAAAAATAATACTAAACCTCAGGCTAATATACAGTCATCATCAAAAGGCACTGGCTGCATTGTGGAGTATAATTTAGATGAAATCAAATGGCGTTGATTATTGAAAATGACTGGAAATCAAATGGAGATGAAATGGATGTGTTGACAGCTGCGGATTTGAATCTAATGATGAGTTCGTGGATGTATTCTTGGATTGAATTCTCTTTTTGTGATGGTATTAGCGACCAAGGGTCCCTTATCTATGTTGTTAATGTCTTTTTGTTGAGTTTTTTCTATGGCTACGACATTTATGTTTTTTATTGTGATCTTCTAATTTATATCCTATTATCATGTTCATTACTTTATCACTTTAATGTTTTTATCCTTTTACCGTGTTAAGCACATGTAGATAATTTTATAATGAAATTTTTTTGTAAAATGCTCAAATACCTTTTTCTTCTGTCTATTATGCCCTTTTTATGGTGAGGTGCGTTTTTTGGGGCACTCCAAAGGCAGTATCTCCTCCCCCTAAGCACAGTTTTTGCCTTTTTATTATTTGCCAATTCTTCTTTTTTGGTCGTGTCCTTTTAGTGGCACTGGCTTGGCAATCTTAGATTTCATTTGTTAATTCTAAGTAAAATTTGAACACATTATACTCCTTGATTAGTTTTCTGCTGACACCTTTGTCAGGAAAGCCAAGCAGAGAAATTTCCTTTCTCTGAATTACAAAGACGATTGCAAATATCAGTTTCGGCATCCAATTCCAGCCTTGAGATTGTAAATGAGTTCGAAGATAAAGAGCTACTTGAAGTAGCATCAAGATTAGCAGGTGAAAACGTTTCTACTAATTCAATGGTAATATTCCTTTATTCCTTTACTTGCATGAAAATTTTGTATAAGTCCATATCATCGTAATTTTAATTGAAGTAGTAATTCATTTTTGAACAAGGCGATTGAAACAATTCGTAAACACTGGAGAAAGTCTGAACCAAATATGGTTAAACTCAAAGAGATTGGACCATTGCTTCGGGATTACCAACGTCTTATATACAGGCACTATCTGTAAGAACTATATCTTTCAGCCAAATCTTTCTATGGTATTTTTGCATTTAGTGTTTAGAAAACTTGATGAGCCTCCTATTTTCGGCAAAATTTAGGGCAGATTTTGGCTTGCATGCTTATTTATTACTATTTTTCTTTGGGTACTCGTATGCAATTGATCACACACCATCTATTGTCAACTTCGTACTGGCCTAATCTGCTACCTTCTATGTTCTCAATGAAGTTTCTAGGTAGAATTTTCTAAAATTTATTGATCTACTGGCAATCTTTGTTATCTTGCTTGAGCAAATCCTTGAATGGATCTTGGAGATCTTAACATAAGGTTTAGAGAACCCTCTGGTAATTAGTTATTGAGGAGAGTGTTTCTTTTATAATGCCAAAATTGGAGAGGCTTGAGAGAAATTGAGATCAAGAATTGTTTTGATTGAAAAAGAAAAAGAATCTTCAAGCGCGTGGCGTATACTTTGTATATATATCTGTTTATGGATGATCCCTTTTCTTTATGAACTTGAGTGGTGAATAGTTTGGCTTATGTTGCTTGTTTGTCTAACCTCTTTAGAGAAAAGAGTGCATCTGCCCAGCAACCTGGATTTGGTGAACCCGTGATCCATCAATTTTACCATGTCAAAAATGCTACTCAGGTATATTTTTGTGGTTAATGGATATTCCCTTTTACCTGTGCTTTTGTTTCTCCTTGGATATGCCTTTTTACTTAAGAAATATTCTGCAAATATAGTTTGATATTCTCCTTGGATGTAGTGATACCAAAGTCATAGATATTATTCTTCTTGGGTATGCTTTACCAAAACTATATTGTAAAAGTGATATTTCAGTATTAATATTCTGAGTACCTATAAAAGTATTATCAAAACTATATGCCAGTGGCACTATTTTGAAAATTGAAACTAACGGTACATCAGGTTGTCTGGTATTGCTTTTTTGGTACACATTGTTGCAGAGTCTTTATTTAAATTTGGTTGAAGTCTGTGATTAATTACATTAAATACGAAAGTTACCCATGGAACCCATTATATAATTTGTCATTTTTTTTCATGTTTAACTACACTACTTTTTTAATTTTTCATTGTCTCCTGTTATTCCTATTGCAGTTGCGCATGGACGATATTCCAAAACTTTTGGCAGAGTACAAACAGCTACCTATATGAAGAATACTTGTATGAACAGTTTCTAGTTTATACCCAAAGCATAGGTCCCAAATAATACATTATTCAATGTACATTGACCTTGTTTAATATCTATTTTCAACATTTCTATATTCTTTTTCCATACTTTGGCACATTCAGCCTCTAAAGTTAGCTAACTGAACAATATATATATTTACTTTCACACGTATTTTGAGAATACATAATATATTAAATTTGTGAGAGGTAATGTCCGTAGTAATTTATATCATTTGCTTTGCTACACATGAACATATTCTAATAATCTAGGAGTTTAAGTGATCCAGATTATGTTAAATTTGGTCTAATACTAAATTTTTAAGGTTACAATTTTGAAACTCCTGCATACTATTTGTTATCTTGATATAGACAAATTTTGATCAGAACACTTAAATGTTTATCGTAAAATAATATTTCATTTGTTAAGGTTATAATATAGACATTTTATTCAAAAAATTTAATTATAATAAATTATCAAACACATGAATCGTAACACTGAAGCTTTTTTTTTTTTTCTCAGTCATTTTAAAACCTTGCAAGTTTATATCATCCAAGAATTTGTAGATTCACGTGCATAACTCATTTATTCTATGTTTGGCTGCACATTGCTCTTTTCATTCACTCAACCCAGTGTGAAAAAACCATTAACTATTTTTTTCCCTTTTATCCTCGTTGTTCCGTCCAGAAGGCATTTTGAATTTTGAATAATAACATTTAAACACAAGCCACTGAAAATTGAATATACCAAGCAAGTAAACACAACACATCAACGCATAGGTTATGGTTTCAGAGACAGAGACTCTATTGTCTTGCATAGCTCGTCCAGTTTCTTCATCCTCATTCTTTCACTCTCAGTCAGCATCTATATATAAAATAGCAAATACGGCGACAGATATATGGTTACCAGAATGACAAGAAGCAAATTAAACTGAAAAGGGTATATTTTACAGAATTTTTCTATAAAGACTTCTATAAAAAAAAGTAAAACAAAATTGACTTTCTTATAAAGTCAAATTAATTTATCCACAAATTAAAAAAAAAAATTTGGAGAAACTATACGTGAGAATTTGTATAAATTAGTTTGTACTTAAGTTAACTTTAACATATGGAAAAATCAATTTTATTTTTCTCATTTAAAAATCTTTTTGAAAAAGCTCATTTAAAGATATTGTATGCAATATACCTCAATTAGTGTAGCTACTAGATGAGCCTTCTCTTTGTTTTTTTCATTGAAAGCTTCCAAGGCTTCTTTACACTCTTTCTCCTATCAGAAAATACCAAAGATTAGTTTTCACTCTTGCCATATAGCATACATTATTAAGAAATACAAAACCATCCCATTTTTAACACTTCTGGTTCATGATTTTTTTTTTTTCCTTTCAAAACTACAAGTTTAAGTCAGAAATGGTAGTAAGTATGATTTCGCAAGTCTATAAATTTATTATACATGTCAGTTTATGATTAGATAATAATGTAAACAAAATTTCAATGTGTTTAGGAAGTAATAAAATCTTCATAGGTAAACTCAGCCTTTTAACTTGTGAGCAAAATATACCTTTTTCTGGTAGTTAAGTCCCAGTGGCTTTAAATCTCTGTTAGCCAAGTCAATCTTCTTGCGTATCATTGCAACTTCCTTCCTCATGGGATCGTCAAGCACTTCAAGCTCCTAGTAGAGAGTATGACAAGAACAACTCGTGACATATTAGCATAGCTTGGATTTAACTTAAAGAACTGAAACTATCTTCTGTCAACAGCACAGTAATAAGTAGTTAATATACAATTTGAATTGACAATGTTTATTTTTGGTTCCTGAAAATGTTTATTTGTACAACTTAGTCCTCGTGTGTGTTAAGTTGTTCACATTTTATTCCTTTCATCACAAATATATAATCAAAATGTCAGAAAAATTAAGACATTCAGTCATCAAATTGTATGTATTAACACTTTTGAGGAGGACTGATTAATCTCTGAAAGACTAAAATATGATCAAGTAAACACATATTCAGGACCAAATTGTATATACCAATACTTCCAAGAATTAAAGATAAACAAGATGTCAATTTCAGGACCAAACTCTAAGATGTAACACTAAGGCCTACATTGTCAAAGAAATGATCATGCTCAAGAATTGTTTGATCTTGGGATTGAATCCACTAACAACACTTTCCCTTCACTTTTTTGAAACTATGTTTTTATATGTCATGAAACTTACTTCCCAAATGTGTGCCAAGCGCCTAGTCTCTTCTTCAGCACGACCAAGTTGGAGTTCAACTTTCTCTCTGACCTCCATTTTTTTCCTCTCAATTTCTTCTTCCTTAGACTGAAATGTGGAGATTGCCAGCTTTGAAATCTCCTCATCCTCATACTCTTCTGCTGATAGCCTCCCACTGCTTCCAATGCTGCCAAGGTTCTTCATTTTCTGCATTTCACCGTTGCTGCAAACTAAGCCCATGTGCTTCACCACAAACTTGGTCCAATTGTTTTGCTGTTGGTTTATTTCAACAAGAGGCCTTTGTTGCTTTCACTTCAATACTCTTTCTTTCAACAACTTTTTCTTCTCTCTTGACTTCTAAATGCAGTAAAGAGACTCCCAAGAGCTCTTTGCCTTTGTGAGAGAAGTTTGTTTCTTTAATAAGTATTTGATGCATTCCAGGAATATAATTGATCCTGGAGATTTCTTAAGAGGGATACTGATAATGGCACTCAAGATTTTATAGTAAAACTGAAAGTAATATCATATGAACACCTACCTGATGATGGATCATGATGCGTTTTACAATGTTTGTGAACGGATATGCCTAAGAATCTTTGCTTTTCTCAAAAGGGATTTGCAAAGTTGCAAGCTTGAATTCAAAGTCAGATAATGGGCAAGGAAGAGACTGAATAGGGAAGCAATGTACGTGTTTGGGGTGCCAACTTACGTTCCTTCATGCATAAGATACATTTAGGAAACCCTAACCAAGGAACTTTTGTGAATCACTTCTCATCTTGGTCAAGTAAATTTAACCTTAGAAACCACAGCCATAATCAACACTTTCAGTCATAGGTTTTTGATTGAATGAGTTAAGATAACTCTACTTCAAACTTCTATTTTTTATTTATTTATTTATATTTTGTTTTCCCACTTCTATGTTTATTTAGAAATAATCTCCGACTTTAATTTTTCACCTTCATATTTTTTTTACCTCAATAACCATTTAAAATATTTATACTTTCTATAAAGAGCAACAAAAAATATTAAATAGTTTTCGACTTATATGTTCGGGGAGAATTCTAAAACAATGCACTTTAAGATAATATAATCCAAAATTGATTTTTAACTATTTTTGGATTGATTATTTTAGAATTTCGAAAAAAATTTAAAATCTACTTTAAAATATTCTACCAAAAATGTAAAAATTTTATAAAATTGTTAAGGGATCTATTCAATTAGGATTTTAGAAGGTTTTAAAACATTAAAATAATCCTATTGTAATCGATCAACGTTATCTGGACTTTATTTTAGAGTGCACCAAAGTTTTCTAGTATAAGATTTCAAATAACTAAGAATGTGATGGTATTCAAACAATTTCACATAGAGACTTTTCTAATACGATTTACACATTCTTCTCAATCACAATTCAATTCTCTTTCAATTTCAAACTTTCTTCTACATCCAAATAATTGTTTTGTGCTATTATTTTATATTATTATTACTTTCCACCATCAATAATTATATATGATTGTTTGATCATGGAAATGTGTTTTTTCTTTTATTAAGTGGCGTTCTTTGGTTTACCAAGCTTTTAATCTTTTAAACTATGATCTTATGATTAATTAATTAAAAATTAAACTATTAAAACTCCTATGGATAACATCGCACAATATATTAGGCTTTTAGTAAAGAAGTTTGCTTTGTATCTTACAAAAAGGGTGTATTCTATTTTCACAAAGTAATGATAAAAATAATTTTTTACTGTTCATCATCTTTCATATGCGGTTCTGCATGACCGTTTGTCTTCTCTTCTGGCATTTGTTTTTTGTTTTTTCACATACGTCTTCCTGCTAGTCTTTATTATTTACACCCTGAAGAGAATTTAGGGATGGTAACTGTTACTTTAGATCTTAATGACTCCAATTATCATACATGGAGTCACGGGATGAAACATGCGTTATTTTCAAAGAATAAAATCAAGTTTGTTAATGGCGAGATTCAAGAATCCACAAAGACAAATTCGTTTTACGATGTCTGGGAGGGATGCAATATGATGGTTATATCTTGGATTACACGTATTTTGAATGCTCAGATTGCCCAAAGTACAATAACATCAACAATGCTGAGGATCTTTGGAATGCTTTGAAAGAAAGATTTTCTAAGAGAGACCATTTTTGCACTTTTGATATTCTTCAATAAATAAATTCAACCAAACAAGGAGAGAAGAGTGTGTCAAAATACTTCACGGATCTTAAAGTTCTATGGGAAGAACTTGTATTCTTGAGAACTATACCATCTTGTACATGTAAAATCATATGCAGTTGTGACATTATCAAAATTATCACAAATTACAGAGATTCGAAACATGCGATGTCTTTCTTAAAGGGTCTTGAAGATGTTTACGTGAATGTTAAAACACATATATTGCTTATGGAACTTTTGCCTAATATTAATCGTGTTTTTTCTCTTGTACAGCAGCAAGAACGTAAACTCATTAGAGGTGACTGATTTGAATATAAGGCTTCTGTGAACAATACCAGTACCCAATAATTCGTGTCTGAAACTTGGTTGTCGAAGTGGTCAGGATCGACATAATATATCTATAGTAGGCAAGTGTCAGATCATTGTGCTTTGGTGGTAAAGAATATAATGATAGATTGGGGCCCTAAGCCTTTTAAAACGTTTGATGTGTGGCTCAAAGACTGGGGGTTTAAGGAGGTAGTTAAGAAAGCATGGGATGTCGGTGTACACACTAATAATTGTTTGGAGAGAGTGAAAAATAAATTTAAAGGGGTTAAGGAGCTAAAAAAATTGGAGGGATGAGGTGTTCAATAGTGAAAAAGTGAAAAAACAAGAAATTTTAGATGAGATTGAAGGTATAGACCAATGTGATGATGATGGCTCTCTATAAGAAGACTCGAGGGTGAGGAGGATGCAGTTGTTAAGTGATTTTAGAGTTATGTCTGAGAGAGAGAATGCAATTTTAAAACAGAAATTTAGGGTTGAGTGGATTGAGAAGGGGGATATGAACTCTAAGTTCTTTCACTCTAGGCTTAGATGAAGGAGGATGAATAATGAAATCAAAGGACTACATATCAATGTGGAGTGGTGTGAGGAACCAGATCGGGTGAAAAATGAGATGGTGAATTATTTTCAAACTAGGTTTGAGGCTCAATCAAAGTTGGGGGTGAATCTATACGGTGTCCCTTTTAGTACGATATTGATAGTGGATAACGAAATGTTATGCAACAATTTTAGTGAGCCTGAAATACTAGCAGCAATTAGCCAATAGGGAGTACAAAAAGCTAGGGACCTTATGGGTATAATTTTTATTTTATAAAAAGTAACTGGGATATCATTGGGGCAAATGTGGTCAATGTCATAAATAGTTTCTATGATTTTGGCTACATCCCAAAGGGGTGTAATGCCTCTTTTATCACGTTTGTGCCTAAGAGGGAAAACCCTTCTACGCTGAATGAGTATAGACCTATCTCCCTAGTTTGTTGTGTGTATAAAGTAATCTTTAAGATATTAGCGAATAGGCTCAAGCGGGTTTTACCGAAAGTGATAGTCAAATACCAAACTGCATTCCTTAGTGGTAGGAGTTTGTTGGATAGTGTTTTAGTTGCCAATGAAATTGTGGATTTTTTAAAGAAAGAGAAACAAAAGAGGGTTATAGCGAAAGTGGATTATGAAAAAGCTTACAATTTAGTGGATTGAGATTTCCTGGTGTATATGTTTGGTAGGTTGGGTTTTAACGATAAATGGATCAAATGGATAAAAACATGTCTCTCCTTTGCTTCAATTTCGGCATTGGTGAATGGTAGTCCTACTAAAGAGTTTAGACCGAGAAGAGGGCTTAGACAAGGCGATCCACTAGCGCCCTTTTTGTTTCTCATAGTGGCAGAAGGTTTGGTTGGGTTGGTTAGGGAATCATCTAGGACTGGAGTGTTATCAGGGGTAGGAGTTGGCTATAATAGTGTCGATGTTAAACTCTTACAATTTGCAGATGACACATTATTCTTTTGCCAACCTAAATTCCAGTGCATTATGGTTATTAAAGCGATACTACGATGTTTTGAAATTTCTTATGGGCTTAAAGTTAATTTTCACAAAACTGTGTAGGTACTATTGGGGTGAACGGTGTGGATACGACTATCTTTGCTAAGTGTCTTAATTGTGGTTGAATGGAAATCCCATTTAAATATCTAGGTATGAAAATAGGTGGGAATCCTAGAACTTTGGCATTTTGGAAGCCAGTCATTAATAAGATCAAGTCTAGATTGTCTACGTGGAAAGGGAGGATTACTTCTATGGCTGGTAGGGTGTGTCTTATTAAGTATGTATTTAATGCACTGCTTTTATTCTATTTCTCTTTCTTTAAAGCTCCTGCCATTGTATGTAAAATCATTAGAAGAGCACAAGCTAAATTTCTCGGGGTTGGGGTTTTGAAGGAAAGAAAATTGCATGGGTTTCTTGGGATAAAGTTTGCTCTCTTGTTGATGTGGGTGGTCTAGATATACAAAATGTAGGGAAGTTTAATGTAGCTTTACTAGCCAAATAGCTGTGGAGGCTCGGATCAGAAGAGGTGGGAGTGTGGAGGGGCATAATTGAGTCCAGGTACGGTTCTTGGAGGTACAATGGGTGATCGAAAAGCTTCTACATGGTGGCGAGACCTAGATAAAATAGGTGATACGCCTAACCAACGTAACTGGTTTGAAACTAAGATTAAATGGGAATTGGGAGATGGAAATAAGATAAAATTCTAGTAAGATAAATGGACAGTGATGGATCACTCAAAGAAAAATTCCCGAGGTTGTACTTAATTTCATTATGTAAGGATAAGGTGATTAGTGAAGTGGGGGAATGGGCAAGTATTGGAGCAGTGAAGTGTGTACTTGGAATCTATCTTAGAGAAGAGAGTTGTTTATGTGGGAAGAAGAACAAGAATAGCAGTTAAAAACCCTCATAAATACTGCCCAGTGGAAGAAAAGTGTATCAAATGAGTGGATTTGGAATGAGGCAATATAAAGAAATACACTGTAGGATCTGGGTACACAGTTTTAAGTGACTTTGGTAGCCATTCTATTAACACCTAGTTTAGGGAGTTATGGAGTCTGAGAGTAGCAGGTTTAACCCAATTGTGTGTTTGGAGGGCAATGCTGGATAAACTTCGTACTAGAATTAACCTGGATAAGAGAGGAGTCATAGTTCTTAGTAGGTTATGTCCTCTATGTAAGAAGAGTGAGGAAACTGCCCAACATGTGTTTATTAGTTGTGAAATTGCACAAAAAGTGTGGGATAATTGTGATAGGTGGATTGGAATTTCTTCTGTAAGACAACAAACAATGGTAAATCATTACCATAATTCTCATCTGTTAGCCTTTAATAAGAAAATAAATATAGTGTGGAAGGGTGTGTGGGTGACTATAGTGTGGAAGATTTGGAAGCATAGGAATAGAGTAGTCTTTAACATGGGGTAGTGGATGACCTAGAGATTTTTACACTAGCACAACTCAAAGCATGGTCCTGGGCAAAGTTTAGATGGCAGAGAATGATATTCTGTTTCGGATTAGTATATTTGTCCTATGCTTTGTCTAGCTAATTTTACCTAATGTCGGTAATTTATTTATGAGGTCTTTGTCTTGTACGGAGGTTTGAGTTTGAAGGGAGTCAAAGGGTTGGTATTTGTACATGTGTGGTTGTTCTTGCATGTATTCCTACTTAAAGCAGTAGGGGAAGCAACAATACTTGGATGAAGGTGTACAACGAGTCCAAACAGCAGTAGGAGTAGGGGAATCAGGTGCCTGGGACCGATATTGTTTGCATATGTATAATGTTACATTTTGCTTATATTTTGTTGTGTAGTTCAATGTTGATCCGGAATTCTAAGTGTGTCTCCTGTGTTTAAACCGTCTTTGTACTTAGATGGTTTTAGTTTTTTTTGTAAGAGGTTATGTTCAAAATTGTTGGTACTTTTAGATGTAAACTGTTATAAAACAGTCTTATTCTTTGTAATAGGGTTGAAGCACCCCTAAAGTGCTCCTATTAATTTATATTTTGTTATTAAAAAAACAGTACCCAAGAATGAAAGTATCAAAATTGTGGTGGAAATAATCAAAATAATGGATGAAGAATGCAAGGGAGAGGACGATAAAAAGACTATGGGAAACAATACAGTTACTATTATAAGATGAACCATAATGTACATGAGTGTTATTTGAAGCATGATTTTCCATCTTGGATGAAGCAAAAGTATAAGAGTAACGTGAATCAAATAGAAGCTCAACATAATTCTCCAAGAAATATGGAAGAGGAACAAACAAATAATGTATAAAATAAACAGGTTACCATCATCAGATTTTCAATTCCATACAAATTGACTCCAACAACATACAAGTTAAGTATCCTATAAGTTCTATGTTTTCCTATAATTCTATGTCTTAAAAACAATTACGTTTAATCTCTTCCATTTTGTCACATATTGAGCCCCAATCATATAAAGAAGCAGTTGAAATACCAAAATGGAGAAATGCCATGAAAGCTGAGATTGATGCTCTCAAGGCCAATAAAACTTGGTCTATCATTGATCTTCCTTTAGGAAAGACTCCAATAGGCTGCAAGTGGGTCTATAAGTTGGAATTTAATCAAATGGTGATATTGAAAGCCACAAAGCACGCCTTGTTGCTAAGGGACATACTCAAATTGAAGGAAATCGATTATCATGACACTTACTCTACTATTGTCAAGATGATTATCGTGCATTTACACATTGCCGTAACAATTGCTAAAAATTGGTATCTTGATCAACTTAATGTGAATAATGCGTTTCCATATGGTGACTTGAACAAAAAAGTATATATGACTTTACCTCAAGGGTTACATGTTGAGAAGCCTAATCAAGTGTGTCGTCTCATGAAATCTTTATATGGTTTGAAGCAAGCCAGTCGTTAGTGGTATGCCAAGCTGACTAATTATCTACATAATATCGGTTTTGTCCAATCTCCATCTGATCACTCTCTCTTCACAAAGAAAATTGTCACTTCTTTCATTGTTTTGCTGATTTATGTCGATGATATCATCCTTGTCGGAGATAATCTCAGTCATACGAATGAAGTTAAGAATTTTCTAAATGAAAAATTCAAAATTAAAGATCGTGGCCAATTGAACTTCTTCTTAGGCTTAGAAGTGTGAGATCAAAAAAAGGTATACATTTAAGCCAGAGAAAATACACTATGGATATTTTAGCTGACTGTGAGATGCTCGCTGCTAAACCTTGCTCTACTCCCATGATAAAGAATACTATTAGAGATCCCACATTGATTAGACAAAAGACCTTTCAATAGTTTATAAGTGGGTGCAAATCTCATCTTACAAGCCGCTTTTGTAAGGTTGAGTTAGGTTTAAAGTCAACTTCTAATATGGTATCAAGAGCCTAAGGTTAGGTTAAATTTTGTTTTGGTGAATCCACTATTCACCATTGTTTTCCCGCAATCGTCTCCGCTGCTCTTATACACTGTTCCGCTGCCCTACTCCGTTGTTATCCATTGCTTTTGTTGCACATACAACACATATAGGTACATCTTTTTTTGGCATCACTCATTTCAATTCTCTTGGTCCTTGGGTTTTATACTTGGGTGCCACAGATCAAATTACTGTTAATAAAAGTTTTTTCTCTTCTATATGTACCTCTGATTATTTACGTTCTATTACCATGGCTAATGACTCTAGGGTCTCATCTTATGGTGTTGGTATTATTCATCTCCTTCCTTTGTTGTCTATTGATAATGTTCTCTACGTCTCTAGGTCTCCCTTTAACTTATTATCTATTAGTCATCTCACTCGTTCCCTTGATTGTGTCATTTATTTTACCAAAGATTTTGTTTGTTTACAGGACCGGAGTTCGGGACGGATAATTGGCACCGAATACGAGTCTCATGGTCTTTATCACCTACGAACATCTGTACATGTTGACATGGTTATGAATTCCCAATCTCTCCTTCATGCTCAATTGGCTCGTCCTAGTCTTACCAAGATGCAACAACTTGTTTCAAGTCTGTCCAAGTTATCAAATTTGTCTTGTGAGTCGTGTCATTTAGGAAAACAAATTCGTAGTTCTTTTCCTAGTAGTGTTGTTCAACAATTTGGTATGACTCGCAGTGAGGTAGATCATTCAATTTTTTACCATCACTCAAGTGTTGGGTCCATCTATCTAGTGATATATATTGATGATATTGTTCATACAGGTAGTGATAACCATGACATCTCTCAGATAAAACACATATTTGTCACCACTTTCAAACCAAAGATCTTGGCAAACTCAGATATTTTTTGGGAATTGAGGTAGCACAATCTAACAATGGTATTGTTATCTATCAAAGGAAGTATGCGTTGGACATTTTGGAGGAAACTAGATTAATGAATTCAAAATCTGTTGACACACCCATGGATCCTAATGCCAAACTTCTACCTACTCAGGGAGAGCCACTTTTAGATCTTGAGAAATATAGAAGATTAGTTGAAAAATTGAACTTATTGTTTTGATATTTCATTTGCAGTCAGTATGGTGAGTCAATTTCTTAACTCCCTATGTGTTGATAATTGAAATGCAGTCATTTGTATATTGAAGTATATTAAATGTTCTTCTGGAAACAGCTTAATATATGGTCATAATAACCATAGTAAAGTTGTATGTTATTCAGATGCTGATTAGGCAAGATATCTGTCTGATAGAAGATCTACTTCTGGATATTGTGTTCTTATTGGTGATAATTTGATTTCTCAGAAAAGCAAGAAACAACATGTTGTGGTAAGATCTAGTGCTAAAGCAGAATATAGAGCTATGACCTCAACTACTTATAAGCTCATTTGGGCTTAAGCATTTACTTAAAGAATTACAATTTGGAGAGACCACTCAGATGACACTCATATGTAATAATCAGATTGTTCTTCATATTAACTCCAATCCTATCTTTCATGAAAGGACTAAACATATTGAGATTGATTGTCATCTCATTCGAGAGAAAATTATATCTAGAGACATCAAGACTAAATTTATTAATTTGAATGATCAGTTAGCTGATATTTTCACTAAATCTTTACGGAGACCTATAATTGATTATATTTGTAACAAGCTTGCTACATATGATTTATATGCACCAACTTGAGGGAGAGTGTTGAATATAATGAGCTTAGCCCATATTTTCTATTAGTCTGTTATTATTTTTATTTATAAATAAACAGCTCCTATGTGTGTATTTTATACAAGAGAAATTAATTCATAATTACTTTCTCATTTATTTTAACATGTTGAATATAATGGGGTTATGCCATATTTTTTATTAGTCTGTTATTATTTTTATCTATAAATATACAACCCCTATGTGTGTATGTTACACAAGGAAGATTAATTCATAATTACTTTCTTCTTTTATTTTAACATGATATCATAGTCTATCCTAGCAAGGTTGTTAGGCCTATCAAGATCACCCGTTATTGGGCTATTATCGGACCACTCTTACATATATATAGTCTCGCGCACGAGTTGAAGAGTCTCAACGTGAGGGGTGTGTGTTCGAGATCCCACATTGACTAGAGAAAAGACCTTTCAATAGTTTATAAAGTGGGTGCAAACCTCACCTTACAAGCCAGTTTTGTAAGGTTGAATTAGACTTAAACTCCACTTCTAATAAATAGAAAATTTATGTTTGAACAAGACTGTTTTATTTATGAAGAGGAATCTTATCACAAAATTGAAGGAAGACTGTTCTACCTCAAAACACAAGACTTGATATAGATTTTTTCTGCTCAATTCCTAAGTCAATTCATGCAATCTCCACTATTCATCACCACAAAGCCATCAACCATGTTCTAAGGTATATAAAAAAGTCTTCTACTCAAGGTATCTTATTTCCCAATGAATTTGATATGCAGTTGAAGGCGTTTATCGACTCAGATTGGGCTTCTTGTACTCTTACACCAAGATCTACCACCAGTTATTGTGTATACCTAGGATCGTCTTTGGTTTCTTAGAAAATTAAGAAACAAAGCCCTGTTTCTCATTCCTCATCTGAATTAGAATATTAGGCATTGACAACTACTATATGTGAGTTAGAGTGACTTAAGTTTCTTTTTCATGATCTTTAAGTTAACACTAATCATATTATTAATTGTTATGTGATAACCAAGTTGCGTGCCACATAACATCGAATTTGGTCTTCCATAAACGCATAAAGCATATAAAGATATAAATTATCATGTTATTAGAGAGAAATTACAAGTAGTTTTATTTCATTTTCTTTCTATCAAAAGCTCGTAACAACCAACAAATGTTTTCATCAAATTTTATTATTTTCAAGCTTGGAGTGATTGGATTTTTATCCTCGAGCTTGAAGGGTCTATTGAGCTTTATCTTTTGTATTGGACTTTAGTTAAGAGGCATGTTTCGTATCTTATAAATAAAGGTGTATTATATTTTCACAAAATAATGAAAAAAAAATAGTTTTTCACTGTTCATTGTCTTTTGTACTTCATGAGTCTCTTTTCATCTTATTTGTTTTTCGTTGTTTACATACGCTTTTTTTCTTGTCACATAAACTTATTACAATAAAGATAAAATTAATAAACAATATTTATCAATCACTTTTATTATTTATTTTAAAAGTAAATGTCATTAATAAATCCATAAAATGAGTTTTTATTTTTTTAATTACTAAAAAAATGTGGAAGGATCAAAATGTTAAAGCATGATTATTGGAAATTTTTTATTACATATTCATGTAATAATAACCTAAAATTGTTAGTAAATCCATCTTTATTTTTTAATTGTTAAAGAAAGAGGTGGAATAATTGGATCCATTTTAGGATGTTAGAAGATAGTTTATTTCATTTTTTTAGATATTTATATAAAAATAGTTTAAGTCGATATATATATATATATATATATATATATATATATATTTTTATATAATATATATAAGATA
>Ga0123340_1000827_pt1 | contig 23282 bp, 10 predicted proteins | sample SirMexnodulemix_FD_89961 | JGI IMG/M metagenome (GOLD analysis project Ga0123340, IMG submission 89961) | Root nodule microbial communities of legume samples collected from Mexico - Siratro Mexico nodule mix | ecosystem: Host-associated > Plants > Roots > Nodule | place: Mexico: Nepantla...
AATGCATTGTTTCCAAAATATACAATCTGAATTTTTTAAAAATACATTATTAATAATATCTTCCAAAATAGTGTCAAAATTTTAAAATAATAATAATAATAATAATAATTTTCCTGTTAATAAAAAACAAATTTGTTGGTGTGCAATCAACATCATTATCTTAAAATATAATGAGATTAAGACATTATTTAAGAAATGTCTTCACATTATCGGTCATAATGTTAGTTTATATAGAAGTCTGCAAAGATTCCTATCCAAATATGCTTTGATGCATATTTCTAAGAAATATGTTCAAGTTAGACATGTTGATATTAATAGTGAACATTATGGTTGTGTATTCAGAAGTACTCATTGTCTACATTGTGCATACAAATTAGTAAGATATGACCTTAGTAGCATATCCCTAAATGCAATTAGGATCAAACTGGGTTTTTTTGACATGTCATCACGATTCATCATTTGAGTTGTCTATTCAATAAGAATTTGATGTTATTTTGAAACATTTCAAAAAAGTTGACATTATTGGCAAAGTTACAATTAAGACCATGTTACATAAAATAACATATCCAAACATAACATCAATGTGTGCACCAATGAATAAAGTGAATCCAAAAAACTTGAGCAAATAGAATGGTAAGATCTACAAAGCCTGACTCCTCATATTTTGAGCACATCAATGTCACTCATTCAATATATAATAATTCTTTTACATGGAAGTTAAGCAAGGAGAAGGGGAAAATGACCACTACTTGAGGATTAAAGCAATTTCAATGTTAGACCAATTTTATTCCAGTACTCACCCTTACATACATTCATCATGCCATTGATGTCAAGATTGATGATCATTATGGTTGTCCATCTATAATTGCACTGTTGTTAATGGGAAAAGATTCATGGCCACTAGTCATAATGGTTTTTTTTTTTTTAAGAAATTGGACAGTGATGTGATGAATATGCTACATTATTGGGGTAGTTATGAACAAGTATCCCAAGGAAAAAGGTCAGTACTAATGAGATCCAACATTAAGTTATGACACCTTTACTTTTTTTACACTACAATAACTATTCTTTAACTTACAACTAATGGATGACTATGTCCATTCATGATTACTAATAAATACAATATTAATTTAGTATGTTTATCAAACAAAAAATCACAATATTTTCATTATGAAGTAAGTCTCTTACAAATGTTAGTTTCATACTTGTATTCTCAACTACTTACCGATTACATTATATGTTGAAAATTGATGCAGGTGAACTTGCAGGATGATTATCTTACCAACTATATACATATTGTGATCTACATACTATTGTACGAAAATAAAATTATAATCTTCATATTATGTTAGTAAGATATAAGTATTTTACACGAACAATATGTTAGTCATGCAGACGATTAACTTTATTCATGCAAATTATTTATTTTATTCTTATATGACTTTATTCGTTAACTTTAGTGAGTGCAAACTATTTTATTCTTATATGACTTGTGTAGATGATCAATTTTAATATATGCATCCGTTAATTATAAAATTATTTTTTTTTCAAAAAATCACATAACTTCTAAAATGTACAATCCAAAAGTATATCAATATATTCCAATTACACAAGCTAATATATATTTCCAAATCCAAAAATATATTCTAGAATATACAATTTGGAATGTATTAAAACATTTTAGATTGTACATTTCAAAAAAACATTTCCAATTCGACATACTAGATTGTATAATCCAAAATGTATTAATACATTCCAAATTATACACTCTGAAAAGTATTTTCTAGATTCAAAAATACATACCTGAATGTTTAGTCACGAGGATACCGAGTGCAAGTTTAAAAGCATGGGGGTACATAATGCAATGGCGGAAAAGGTATTTGAAATTTTGCAAAAGTAAGGGGTTAAGAGTAAAAATGGGTTTGCATAATGAAAGAGACAAATTCTTCCTCCACCCCCATACCCTCTTCCTGCACCCCCATATAATTCTTTTATTCCATAACTGTCCTTCATGAAATTACATAAATACCCCTATCTTAATAAAACCCCTCCCCTTCTCAACCGGATGACCAGGCCATCCGGTTTACAGCTTTTTGAAATTGTGAACCGGATGGGGGTGCATCCGGTTCTCATTTTTTTAAAAAAATACAAACCGGACTACCCCATCCGGTTCTCAACCCAGCAGATCGAAAAATCCTCAAATTCGCCGTCGACAGCCCCCCAAATCCCAAATCAACTACTCGAATCATCAATATCACCTACTAATTGCTAATAAACATTGTCCAAAGCTCTCCGCGCTGTGCTAGTGAGCCAAATACTTCCTTCAGCCGTTTCGTTAGCTAGCCATTCGGTTAAGAGAACCTTCGTCCGGTTTAGGTAAGCCATTCGCGACTTTTGTTCCTTTGTTATTCAAAATCTTTCAATTAATCCTTCATAAAAGCATTAGGTAACCAATTTGTGATGTTTATTAGCAATTAGTAGGTGATATTTTGATGATTAGAGTAGTTGATTTGGGAGGCTGTCGACGGCGAATTTGAAGATTTTTCGATCTGCTGGGTTCAGAACCGGATGGAGTCGTCCGGTTTGTATTTTTTTTTTAAAATGAGAACCGGATGCACCCCCATCCGGTTCACAATTTCAAAAAACGAAGGGGAAGATATTTATGTAATTTCATGAAGGACAGTCATGGAATAAAAAAATTATATAGGGGTGCAGGAAGAGGATATGGGGGTGGAGGAAGAATTTGTCAATGAAAGGTCCTCATTCTTAAGGAAGCCCATTCAGTTTAACTCCTTAACAACATGGCAATCACAGACAGTTTATATCTTAAGCCAACACCCTTTTTGATTATCGAAAGGTTAATTTGGAATGTGAAACTTTCATTCTAGATTAACCTTTACATAACAAAAGGTGAGGGTTGATATTTTTGGGATGCATGCATGAAAAAAAAAGCCCAAAATATAACAGAAGCAAGATGTATCGTAAAAAAATTAGCATTTGGTATATGCTAGTTCATAATTGGATGCACTGTCCTACACTCAATTCTTATGAAAGCAATTGCATTGACCACTCCTAAATAAGAATGGTGTCATTAGCCACAAGAGAAAAAATGACTCTATGAAGAAATTACAAAATTTTATCAAAAGGTTGTAATTCTCTAGGTAAGCCATCAAAATGTCCCGCGTCTATGTCAGATTGAAACATAGGCCGCTTTCCTGTTTCCCAGACAATGCCCTCTGCTAAGTGCTCCTTGCTTGGCGTGAGCATTACAAAATTGGGATCAGCTCTTTGATAACTGCAAACAAACAAATTTACCAGTGTAAGATACAAATTTGAAAGAGTACGTTGATTCTATGCCACGAGCTCAATATAAAAAAGAAAGATAAAGCTGAATGGTACAATAATATTTTAACAAGCAGCCGCATGGGTAGGGTACTATTCATTTATATAACCATATAATTTACTCAGTCAAGAAATAAAAGCTCTGTATATGAAACGAACCTGGCTTCTCTTAGACTCTCACTTTGGATGCCAAATCCGTATTGCATTTTACCATCAGCACGATCTCTAGTGGCTACAAAATAACAGGACATTCTCAGCACTTCAAACATCCAAGTACCAGGATTATTGATCATACTTTCTTTAGAATCAACCCCAACCCACCCTTCAAGAAAAAAAAAAAGGGCTGAACGAATCGTGACTATATAGGTGTTGGCCTCGTAATACAACATGCTAAAGAACTCCCCCTAGCACTAAAGAAAGGAACAGGGGATAAAGAACTAAAGCAAGATTGAGTATAAAAATCACTCGAGACACCTGAAATACTGAAAGTGAAAGAAGGTTTCCACCATGACTTGAATGCAAGTGCCATGGATGAGCTACGAGGTCCAACCTTTGCCTGAAAAGATGAGAAATAATCGACTTAGATGCATCATATATAATCTATGTAAATCTGCATAACATTGCATCGATTTTCTACCTTCAGCAAGAAGTTTTTATTAGCCTGCCAGGATGCACCTATTTGAAAGGTGGAGTCTGAGATATTGTTTGCTGCTATAGCGTCATCAACACTGACACAGAAAATTAGATTGTACCACATTGGTGCGACTGCAATAAGTTTGAATACATCTGTTTAGAACTAAAAAGAATACCTTGTTAGTAACTCAAACCCAAAGTCAATGTAGTTTGTAATTCCAACAACGGAATTCTCTTCAAGGGGGTTCTTCACCTGTTCAAGTCAAGTTTATGACTTTCAGTATAATATATTCTGATTCAACAATAAATTATATCTCCAGTTTACTACAACTCAAGAAAAAAAGAAAACTCGACAGTAAGGGTAAATTTTAACAAAAATAAATAAGTAATAATGGAATTCTATCAGCATATGGCGTCTAAACCCAAGGAGAATGTATCCAAAATTTAAATAAAAATAGGCCCAGGTCTTGAATAAACAGGCTTCTAATTAAAAAAAAAAAAAAAAACTTTTCATGCAGTGACCTCAACTCAGAAACTTGAGAAAACTTGAGTACTGTTGGTATATCCCAAGGCTAACAGTTCAGTCTTGTAAACTAGTAAAGAAAAACGGAAAATCATATATATGTACGGCACTAAAAAACTCAGATACATGTACATCTTTCTTAGAAAACCAAGGAAAGCACTTTAGTAAGTAATTTAATTTTAAGACATGCGACTAACTTCCATAAATCTAGAGATCATTGTGTTTGCAAAAACGAAAAATGAGACACTAATATAAAGACAAAGAACCGCTCAGAAGACAATGGAATGAAAGAGAGCAAAGACAGAAGAACATACCCGTCTTTGAACAACCATGTGTTGATAGAATGAGGCAATAAACTGCAGAGATTATTTAGACTTTGAAATTTCAGTAAAATGCTTCTCAAAATATTAATCAGAACTAGACAAATCATAGGTTAGGGCAGACAAATGCCGAGATGCATTTAATATCAGCGGGTTAGAACAAAATTTAAGACTGATACTAAATTACTAATGAATAGGAAAATTTTTAAACAACATCAATTTCTTAAAATCACAAAACTTTCCACTTTAATAACATGTCGCATTATACCAACTAATGAATTATCTAAGAATTAATTAAATGCAAAAATTTTAACCAATTTGTGTATGCGGACAAACCTGAGAGCTTTTGACAAGCTCAAGGTTGAAATTGAAGGATGGACACAATGGGCTGCCTGATCCAACACCATAGCCCAAAGCACAACTCCAATTCATTAAATTTGAAAGCTTGGCGTTTCGTTCTAAAAAAGGAACAGAGGTTAGTATGCACATACTCATTTCCTTATCATATTCAAATGAATACAAGTTAGATAAATATGCTTCTAGAGTGCAGGATTTTGTGATTGTTTGGGTTCATCAATAAAAACCAAATTACTAAAACTAAAAATTAACAAAGCATGAATTCAAGTTCTCCAATCCTTTTACAAATGCAGGAAAGAAAAAATAGAAATTGACAGAAAAGAAAGGGATGCAAACAATTTATTGAATGCCTAACAAAAGGTGAAAGAATGTTCATTTGCAAGTTTCTCTTTCATAGAAATGTCTAATGGTTTAAGTGAATCCTTCCATCCTTATTCTCCATATTTATGTAACTGATCCCCTTCAACTAACCACTCACTTCCCCTAACTGTCGTCGCTCTACTGTGACCAACTCTAAGCACGTAGGTTTTTTTCACTCTCTCCATTGCTCTACCTTTCATGGATGTAGTTGTAGCTTTACATGCATGTGCATATACACATACACTTGGAGTAAACACATGACTCAGGAATTAAGCAGGTTCCATTCTAAAATCTAAATATAGTATGAAAATACTCAACATTAATAAATTAACATACTGATTAAAAGATTGATGCAATAATGTCAACTTTCTGGTGAGTGCAAGATTACTTTCCCCCTTGGCCTATCATTTACTTATAAAATACAAAAGCAAACATCTTTAGGCCAATATATTCAATGAAATTCAAGTTCAAAACAGCATATGACAATAACTACCAGAAAGATAACCAAAGCTCAATATCCATGCCATAGTGAAACCAAAAAAATTAAAAATTAATTTAAAAACCCAGCGATGTAGTAATTTTGATAAGAAAAAATCAACACAAAGAAATATTTATAAAGGAATAAAATATGTGTAGTTCTTACTTTGTGGTTCAAACTGCACACCCGCAGTTACCCTTCCCATCTTGCTTACCAACCATGCACTTTTTGGTAGTTCGTCTTTCACTGCAATGTATGACAATAGCACACCAAGTTTATTTTTATTGTTTCTCCAAGTGATCATAAATCAATATTTGCAAAATTCTATAATAAAATGTAAAATTTAGTGATTATGGACAAAACAATTACAACTTCAAATGCCAGATGAAAAGGCACCACTTACGTATAAATCTCCTATATTTCTTACAGAGAAATTTTAGCAAGAATATTTACTACATATATAATAAATAAGGCGAATGCGAACCAGTCTAACGGGTTAAGGATATCAAAAGTGGAAAGTTTTCATTAACGTGCTTTCCTATAAAAATTGTTTCTTATTCGTTCCTTAATTAGTTTATTTAAACCACTGGTTAACAAGATGCTAATTAAAAACATGTTTAGAAAAACATAAGATGATGATCAGCTTTTAAAAAAAAAAGAAAAAGGAAAAAAAAATCAATTTTACTATTGTTCTTAGAAGCTAGAAAGAGTAGCTTATTAAAAAAAGAATCTCTAAAAGAATTACATAATAAAAGAACTTTTATTCAAAACTATTTATTCGCACCCTAAATATGCTCAAAGCTCATTTGCAAAAAGGCAGGGAACTTACTGGCAAAAGGCATAAGTGTGACTCCAAAGGATAGATTCCCAGAACCATATCTCAACCCCATCAGGCCATAATCTTGGGAGCTTTCTCTGTAGAATTGATTAACTTTGTCAACACTGTATATTGCAATCCATGGATGATGTGCATGCTACAATAAGATCCTAAGTACCTAACACATGTTTCTGCCACCATCATCAAACAAAACACACCTTTTCTTCAACAGTAAAGGGAACACTCCAAAAGCCCCAAATCCATATTTGGGATAGTAAGCACACGATCTCATCTGCAAAATCCTGAATATACAGACCACAGAATATTCACAATTCCAAAAAGATGCATTGTGCATTTTAGGATCAAGGACGCCAGGAATGAGAAGGAAGTGTAAATTTATTTAAAAGAAAAAACTAAGAGAGCTATACAGAACAAGGAATGCTAGTAAAACTTTCAATGCATGCTCTATTACAAGGTAGATTTCATGTTACACCACCAAATAACCTTGACCCACACCCTATTTAATGGGACCCATATTTCATTCACCTGATAACAAGAGAGTGCCCAGAAGAATAATTACTAGCATTTCTGCATATAGTATTCATATACATAAAAATGAATAACGAATGATTGGAAGGTTTTATTATAAGATAGTTTTAGTTCTTTAAACGAATTTAAATATTATTCTACAATGAAAAAAAGTTTCACCTCAGTACCCATGCTGACTTTAAGTGTCGACCTTCATTGTGCTATTAGTTACAGAGTGAATCCCCAATTCTCATTGGAAAGCAATGCCAAAAATAAATTAACCAACTGAATCTGAGTCCTTCATTATAAATATTCTTCCTATTCCTTTCATTCTTAAAAACTCAGTCTCATGTTTGAGGTGAAAAAAGAAAAAAAAATTGTCTTACTTCAATTTCCCAAACATACCCCCAGGATTCGTTCAAGTTAGAGTTACTTACGGATCAGATGTGGATACATAAAGGTCCATAAATGTATGAGGATCGTTAACATCGCTGCACACCCAACAAAAAAACACAAAAACAATTCAAGTTACTCAACAAACTGCAGAACAAGAACAAAGACAACAAAAAACAATTCAAACAAACAAGCTTTTAAAAATGGTCCCAAAAATGCAATTCAGCCACAAGGGCTAGGTTTTTAAAGTGCCGTCAATGTAATTCTTATAATGTAGATTTCAGTCTTACAAAATCAGCTAGTAAGATAAGAATTATCTATCACTAGTTGATATGAAGCTTCCAACATACTCCTTTACATCATGGATGGGACATCATGAAGTTTGCAGAGATAGTATCATAATCTATTCTAATGAAGTTTATTAGGCATATTAGTCCTATGCTCGATATGTCCAATATTTAGCAAATGAAATATGTTGGAAATCTCATATTTATTGATAATATGATTGCAATAATATATATACACATATATATGAGGATAATTTCCATCTTATAAAGCTAAGCTAAACTTTTATCCAAATTCTACAAGTAATTATAGTGACATCAGTTGCATTTATTCACAATATTAAGGAACGCCACAAAACAACATTTGCCCGCTGTTTCCCACAATATAAAGGAATGTATACAAACAATAAGAAGAAAACCTTTGCCAGCGAAACAACGCATCTCCCATGACGCTGTCGTTGGGCTTACGATCGATAGGACCTGAAACCTAAACATATCACAGCAACAGTTAATAAACAAGTGCTTTTTTCAGTTTCCGTATCGCGCAAGTTTCTGAATCTAAAGAGAGATGAGAGAAAGAGACAGGAGAATATACAGTAGCTATGAGATCGACGTGAGGATCGTCGATTGGCTTGAGCATAATTCGCGTGGTGAAGTGCCTGGCCTGGTGGAAATAGTCTTGGAAGAGCGAGGCGAGGGCGATCTTGCCAAAAGCGACATCGTAGGTGGAGTGAAGCATGCGGTTGCGCGCGGCGATGGGAGGGAAGTCGAAGAGCGGAGGGACCAGCACCACCGGCGGCGGCGGCGCGGGTTCTCTGGAGAACAACCACTTCCACATCGTTGTTCTAGGGTTTCGATTTGAGGAGCGAAGGAGTGAGTGTGGTGGAGTGAAAAAAACTCAACAAAGAGAAGAAGGAGAAGAATGAGAAGTGGGTTCTACGAAGGGTGTAGTTGGGAATCGGTGCTAGCGCGCGCCATTTTCGTACCACCGCGACTTCACTGACGGTTTCAACTTCCAATGTGCATTTACCACATTAGCCCTATGGGTTCCTTTGTTTTTCTTTTAATTCTTGGTGAAGACTGCTTCTTCCTCCACCTCCGTATAATCTTCCTGCACCTCCATAGCCCATGCGAATTGACCATTTTACTTACTTTTAAGAATTTTAAAACCCAAATTACCCTTCATCCTCATTCCGAGCTTCCGCGTCTCCTTCTTCCTTGACCAAGTCTGCACCCCCTTTGCAGACCTCTAGTCACTGCACCTCAACCGCTGCATCTCCACTGCCTATACCTCCTACACTGCTGCTTGTCAAGACTCGGATGTATCTGCTCTATCTTCACTGTCTCTCTTGGCTGCACCTCTATTTCATTGCGGGCAAAATGTTCCGCAACTGCTCCACCTCCATATAAATAAATAAAAAAAACGTAAGTTTCAATGTTATGGTCTATACAAACCTCATCAAAAAAATAGTTTTACTTTTTATGACATGTAAGTATGATTTTTTTTCTTTTTTAATTTTGTACGAATTGTACAAATTCTAAAATTATTTTTCCTATGCGGTTTGTATAAATCGTAAAGTGTTGAAACTTATAATTTGTACAAATCGTAAAGTGTTGAAACTTATGATTTGTACAAATCGTAAAGTTTTCTCATATACCTATATTTATACGGGTTATATAAATCGTAAGTTCTTATGCATTCCAAATTTTTTACGGTTTATATAATCTTTAAATATTCTCAAATTAAACTTATGACTTACAAAAACCGTAAGTGTATAACTCTTACGACTTCTACCATCCGTAAAAAACATAAAAATCGAAATCTCCACCACAAAACAGAACTGTACCTCCTTTCTCAAAACCCTCTTTTATAATAACAGGGACAATTCAATTATTTACTCATGTCTACTTTTAGAATTTTAAAAACTATAAAAGTGTAGGAAGACGACAAAAGCAGTCCTTAGTGAAAGGTGGTTAATGAGGAGAAAAGTCAGGTTGGGCTCTTGAAAAGCCCATTTAATATTAACCCAATTGAATGTACACTATGTAAAAAATGGAGATTTCTTTTGCACTTCATAATGAAAATTTTTATTTTATTCTCTTTATTTATGAAAAAATTAGTCTGAGATTACACAATTAGAATGTAATATTTTATATGAATAAAAAAGTTTCAATTTATACAATTTAAAATTTAATTTTGATTTCTAGATTATATAATCTTGAAACATTTTTAATTTTAGAATAGTATAATTTAAAAGTTTTTTTATGAAAAAATATTTTTGGATTGCATAATTAGAAAGTCATTAGTTCATAAAATATCATCAAGTTATACAATCTAAAATATTTTCTTCTTTAAATTAGTTCGTGACATAAAACATAAATAATGATAACAGTGATAATAGGGGACAATAATGATAAAAAAGTCACCATGAGAAGAGAGAGTGACAGCAAGAAGATGAGTTTTACTTTTTAACTATTATATTTAAATATATATGGAAACTATGAGAGTGCAAAAATAAATGGAAAAAAATATTATCAAAGCTTTTACTAATGTACTTATTTTCATATTTTTCTAAAAATATTATTTAGAATGCTAAAATTCAATTTTAAAAAGTATTTGTTGAAAGTAGTAAAATTTCAACAATTTATAAAGTATTTTATAGAATATGTCAAATTTTTAATAATTTTGAAAGCATTAACTTATTAATATCACTTTTTACATTTCCAGCACTCAAAAGTTGAATAATTAAAAATAGATTATGGGAAATATGAAACACAAGGTAAAGTAATAATGAGTTTATGCCAAATTTGAGATAAAATTATGTTTAAGGTTAGATATTCATTGAACTTGAGAGTAGAAGTATTGTAACCCTCTTACACTTCATATCTCTAACCCTCTTGCATCTCTTTTTTTGGTCAAAAATCTCTCTTTCTCTTTTCACTCAATTTCACTCTCCATATTTTATCTATTTCAAAGTTTAGTCGAATCTTGTAATAGCTGAAGAGTCTGAGACTATTTCTAACCGATCAAAATCTCAATCAGAAAAAAGTTCCTATTCGCTCTAAGAATCTTTTGTTACCTATTTTTGCTTATGTTTTTGTCATTAATCTTGGTAGAGACAGTTGATAAAAGTGTTTCTCTCAACTTAACTAAAATCATACTGAAATTTGGTTTTATTTGGATAACTCAATTTAGATTCCTAAAGATTGGATTTTTGTCGTTGGTTGGTTTTGGAGGAACTGTTTGGAGATTATCATCTCCGATAAGGGAAGCTAAATCTTAAATTTTTCAATAGCACTTTAGGATAGAGAACCTGAATATGGGGATGATGTTGTCACCAAATCCAAAGTTTCCTGGCAAGGATATTATTGTGAACTTGTCTTATTATGTGTTGTGTGAACCTATACATATGTATTAATCTTGATAGTTTGACAATTAGGTTTTATTAATGATGATGAGAAGGATTTTGAACATTTTGTAAGTAAATTGAATGATAAACATTGTATGTGAAGGAAGAAAATTGAATGTATGGATATGACTGAGGGAATGTTTATGAGAATGATGTCATACATTTGGGATAATGTATGAGATGTAATGTGATGTGCATTAAGTATAATAGAGCATAAATACTCTATCTTCACTGACGATCTTAGTCAAATAGACTAAGGTATCAGGAAGTGAGAAGTGGTGAGAAGTTTATACACACTAAGATAATTGGTGACACTCACATATGGATGTTCGAACTTATCATGTATTCTGATAATTGAAAAGGGTGTTAGTATCTAGTAGTAACATACTTAATGACTTTTTTCGAAGATGATAAGTTCATGTATGGTCTACATATGTGTATTGTAGTCTTTGTGTGACCTATATGTATGATGTTTGATATTTAAAATGTGAATGAAAATCTAGTAATTAAGATGTGAAGTTTATAAATATATGCCTACATATGAATTTTAAATGTAATGTTCTTATTTTACTTAAACTTTTTGCATGATGAAATCTTACTTTAATAAACTTATTTTTGTTTTTCTTGTTGTATTGTGAATTATAATGACTTTGCTATATATACGAGCAGATACACATGCAGAAATAGGTGCAAGGACAACATAAGGATAATATATTTTTAGTTTGAATGTTGTTTTGTGTTTAGTGATGTTATCTGATTTTTTGGAATGTATAAATACATTTTGGAATACTATTTACTTTTGAGTATATGTTGTAGATAAAAGTTGGTTTGCTATGAAATGAATTTCCAGAGATTGTATTATCTTGGAAGTGAGAAAATGTTGTGCTAGTGTTGAGTGCTAGATGAGTAATGCAAGACACATTTCTTAAAAAATTCTCCAGTTTTTCAAAGGCCAAATACTTTTCACAATACTAGATATATTCTTCTCTAGAATAGCCATGCCACACGCAAGTATACTCCACCAAGAAATAGTGTGAAAGTGTTAGTTTAGAAACATGATTAGAGTTGGATGTAACATCCTTTTTAGATGAGTATTAAATAATACTTTAGTTTCTAAATAACTTTTGTTATAAAATATATTTTTGACATAAATAGATTTTATAATTAATAGTAAGATTACTAGTTTGAGATTTTTTTTTTCTTCACATAGAAATATCATTATACAAAATTACACAAACATTTGATTATATTTATCAAATGAAACTAACTATAAACTTATAATCATAGAACACACTTTCTAACATATTTCTTTAATATTTTCTTATTAGTTAAAATCTATTAAAAAGACAAATTATAAAAACTTATATGTAGAACTTATGAATTGTTATAATTATAATTTTTAACCATTAAAAAATATGATAAAAATCAGCATATATTCCTAATATTTCTCTTCCTACAAATATATTTAACAGTAAACACGATTTTAAGAAATATAAAATAGGTTATAGTGGTACTTCTCCAGTTAATACTTGGAATGATTTTTCTTATCAATTTCGTTAAATTTTAAGGAATTTATAAAAAAAATTGTGAAAACTCATTTTTATAAATTTTTATATAAAAATTGTAGAATTGGGTCACTGAATCTGTGAAAGTTTTCCTGGACGTTTGCTTTGCTAAATACAACTATGAATAATAAAATATTTTCTAAATATTTAAATATTTAACATGGTTATACTCATTAATAACATGTTACTCCGAACAATCATTTGAGTTCACTTTATGCATTCAAATAAGGTTAAATTACACTGTATTTTTTTTCATACTAGATTGATAGTACTTTTAATTTAAAAATCAAATTGATTAACTTTTTAAATTGTTGATGAAACATTAACTATTTTACTCTTAATTTATAAAGTACTTTAGAATTTAGATTGCTAATATATATATAAAATAATACATTTATTGAAAGAGTGAAATTCTTTTAATAAATGACTTAAACTATTGACTGTCATCTCTTATTAAACTATTGACTGTCATCTCTTATTCTCCTTTTCTTGATTGTAAATGTCTTGGGTTGACTCAAATTTATCTCTTGGATTAAAATATATTATTTTTTTTTTCAATGTATGTCATAAATAGATGAATATAATAAATGTTCATAAACAAGTTTAAACCTTTCGTTTATAGTGACTTGAATTTATACCTTTTATGATGGTCTTTATTAATGACCACGATGATAAATTGTCATCTCATTTTGACCTATATTTCTATATTTAGAGAGTAGTATTCTTCTCTTAGTTTATAATAATATTTAAATTGTGACTTATTGAATTATGGTATGAATATATATATTAGATCATACCTCCTACAGGATGGAGTTAGAAAGTATAAGTAATAAGATTTATTATTATCATAAGAATATGAAAATAGAAAAATAAGTTAACATCTATCATTAAACGTGAAAAAAAATCTCTCATTATTTCTTAGTAGAGATAAAAAATTTATAAGACAATTAATACTTCAATAATATCAAAACAAATCTAGAATGAATCTCACAAAATCAATAAGAGGACATATTAATACAACTTTTCCTAATCTTGAAATGGTTACTAACAATGGTCTAAAATATCAACAAATTAAAATTTAGAAGGAAGATTTCGAGAATCTCGTCACAAAAAAAATGGTCATTGTTCATGAATTTTCTAAAAATAAACTAGAGTTCTGATTTCGAATCCGATCGTTCAAAACTAAGTACTGTGAGTGATAAGACTCTATTAAAAACTTCAAAACAATTGGAGAATATTTCACCATTAAATTTTCGAAACAATTAAGGCTGACAGTAACAAGAACTTTATGTAAACAATAATTCTTTACAAAATTCTTGATGCTTATACAAAATTACCATTAGACAATCCCACCCTTCAAATTGAAGAAATACCAATGAGAAATCTTTTGTAAATAAGGTTTGTCCGTTGAATTTTCAAAACAACTAAAATAGATTGCTATAAGAAATAACTGCAAATTGTGTCTCTCTCTCTCTCTTTAACTCTTTACACTCTTCTTCACACACTAATGTTCTGACCATTGTACACTTTAAAATTAACCTTTTACCCTAATTATAATCCTAATTATAATGAAAATACATTATATTATATTATATTAAGTTTATCATGAACACATAAAAAAATAATAAATTTGAATCTTAAAATAAGAAAACCAACCCAACACTAAATAGGGTTATATATGAATATAAAACATCTATCAATTTCATTGAAAATTATTTTTCTTATGAAGAATCTAGTACCATCTTAATAAAGCATGTGATTTTAATCATATTCTTTCCATAAATGATATCCAACCACGAGCTAGGGGAGGACCATTTTTAACCATTAAAAACACAGAAACGTTCTAGTATAAGTGGTGAGGTTCCAATAATTGGTGGCCAAGTTGCCAATTCCCATTTGTCTTCTTTTTGAGTGTCACTATTAGAAAAGAAATAATGTTTCTTTCACTATCGAATACAATTCTCTTTTGTCTCAAATTTCAATTCTAATGGTTAGTGCTCACTTTTGCTTCAAAGGGATTATAATATGCTCTTTCTCAACTCCAAAGGTCAACCAAATATATTATATCAATAAAGTTTTTTTTATATAAAATTTTATTTGAATGAAACAATTCAAATAGAGTGTTAAAATATATTTTCTAACACTTTTAATTTTTTTTATAATTATCATATAATTTTTTATATAAATACTACCTTTAGTTTAGTAAAATTTCACTTATGGCCTTTAGCTAAATTTGACCTAATTGAGTATCGAATTTGCATATATTTTATAGGCAAAGCTTTTCATCCGTTTCTTAAAGTTTTTTTATTCATCGAATTCTATTGAATAAGATTTTAAAACAAGTAAAATTCTAAATAAATAGTCTATATATTGATAATTATTACCATCCATCACAAGTTATCGATAAATTCTTTAATTTTATGATAACTACTTTAAATTTATACCTATTTAATTTTTGACTTATTGATAATACAATTATTTTTAACACACATAAAAGTTAAATTATATAATTTTCTTTTATGTTTTTTAAACTAAAAACAAATACACATAAAATCCGATAGCTCAAAGGACCAATCTAATTTTGATTGGCTTGAATTGAGATATAAATTTATATATTAAAAAATAAGCTTAAGTCCTTATTCTTTAATTAGGCATTTCAATTTTTTGAATATTATTTTTTTGAAAATTTTATTATCTTTATATATTTGATCATGTTTTTGTTTTTAATTTTGCACGTTTTGAAATCCGTTAATTGTGCAACAGCACATCACTTGGTCGTGTTATTATTTTTTGTTTAAAGTGACGTATTTTTTTTATTCACTTGTTGCAAATTGGCATTGTTTTCTTAAATTATTTTCCTTTTTTTTTTTTAACTTATCACATATATTGTTACACGTAGGCAAAACACAAATAAATGATAAATTCTGAAAAATTATGATAAAATTCATATAATAACAATAATAACGAGATAAAGCATACCATTAAAACGTATTAAATCACCAGTTAATTACCTAATATCAATTTGGATAAACTAAGTATTAATAATTCTACAATATTAAATAATAATGAACTTTATAAATTAGACTCATGTATTATTTTCTCAGATATTATAAATTTGATTTAAATATCAGGTCTCTATGTATAAGTGATTTTTTTTGTTTTGAATATCTAATATTTTAGAAAAAAAAATATGCATCCAATAAATTATTAAATTTTGGTTTAAGTCCAAAATAATATTTACTTATATTTTATTTTTATTATTATATTGACTCTTTTAATTTATTTGAAATATTTTTTGATTTTTCTTTTGATTTTTTTACTCTGTCATTTATTATAACAAATGTTTGGCATCCTATTATAACTTATATCCTATGTTTAACTAATATAAATTACTTAATAAAACTCTATTTTTAACAGTTTATACCATAATGTCTACATGGAATTTAATGAATAAAAAAATAGAAAAGTTAAAAGAAACAAAATAAGGACCACAAAGTAAGGACCCATTTATTCTATATTTTTATTTATTCAGTCAAGGAACAGTCTCAGATTCTAGAAGTAAAGAGTTTGTTTTGTGTCTATTTATTTCCTATTTTCTGCCAAGTAACGCGACCCAGATTCTACTTTTATTGTTTTCTTCTGAGTCTAACAAGGTACACTGATATGCCATGACTCTAAGTTAACCGTTAAATTTCACTATCATCAAGAAAAACGTGAACACTAGCTGCTTGTGATCTTTAGTTTTGCCCCTCTTTGTCTTCTTGTCAAATAAACAATTTCTCATCCCAAAGTTTGTGTTTTTATGTGTGTTCTGTTGGTGGGTATCATTTGTTTTTTTATATGCTGCTAACCCATTTCTCTCCTTTAGCCTCGCCCTCCAACCTTGTATGAAAAATCTGTTCTTTGTTGTTTCTGAAGTCTGAATTTTTCTTACTCTGTTTGAAGTTCTGTATCATATTTCACTTTTTCCCTGACTCCTACCATCTGGGGTGAGGGAAAGAAAGAGGGCAGTTCTAGTTTGTTTTTTGAGTGAATTTTCCACATTTTACATTATTTTTGATCGTTTATTTACTATATAAGGTTTTGCATGTGCTAAGCTTAGAATTTGGTTCTGCACGTATAGCTCATGGTTTAGAGTTGAAGCATGATCACTTTTTACATTGAGTTACAATGTTAAAGATGGTTGTGTTTTATGCCTTTGCTAACTTTGTTGTGTAGTGTCAATGTTTTTCTACCGACTGTTGCTAATGGCTGCTGTTTCATCTGATCACATTTTCCTCTTTCAAAGGAAACTGTTCATTTTTTTACTGATTAGTGCGGTGGAGAGTTAAGACTTTTTGTTTGTAGTTTTCTTTAAATTTATATCTTTCTGATTTTGATATGCAGTCGCCTACTTGTATTGCAATGGCCACTTGTATACCTGCTGGAAGTGGCACACTGCAATTTAGAGTGACAAACTGCAAGGGGTACAGTTGTAGAAGGAATTCTTTGGTTTCTGATGCCCCAATCGCGAGATTCTTACGAAAAGATCTTTCATGGTAAAGATTTTAATCCAGGATTTGTATTAATAACTTTTGAAGTCTAGAACTACAGTTCCTGTTTGCTTCTCTAGTGCTAATTGTTGGACGAAGTTGTATTTGTTTGCATAACATCGTACAATTTTTAATTGCAGTTATAATGTTTACCTTTTGTTTTTGTCAAGGTATGTTTAGAAGATTTCGATCCAGGAACCATACAAGAAGTGTTCCTCGTATCTTGCTATGATTGAATGCCTAAAAACACTTATTTATTTGACACAGTCTAAATTTGTTTTGATGAAATTTTACCTGTTTGGACAAGATCATTTGATCAAGTTATCATCATGTTTTGTACTTTGTAGCACTTGCACAGTATTTACTTAAATGTTTGAAGCCAAAAGTTGTGGGAAAAAAGTTGTACCAGTATTATACATTGATTAGCTCTTTATACTTAAGTGTTTTGAAGTAGCTTCTGGAAGTTTGCTCATAAAGACTCAATAAAAATGGATGTTCATTTTCTGCTCGTTCTTTGCTGAATTAATGATTTTCCATTTTTTGGGGTGCAAAATTTTAGGTCTAAAGCAATATCCAAGGTCCCGCAGACACATGTTTGTGCGTTTTCTGCACCTCCACTTCAAAAGAATCAGAAACTCTTCAAAATCATTTCCTCTTGCAAGAAAGATAGTCTCACGCAATGCTTTGACTTTTCCGTTATTGGGAGCGGGATTGCTGGTCTCTGCTATGCGCTTGAAGTTGCAAAATATGGATCTGTTGCGGTGATAACCAAGGCTGAGTCTCATGAATGCAATACTAATTATGCTCAAGGTGGTGTTAGTGCTGTGCTATGCCCTTCAGATTCTGTGGAGAGTCACATGAAGGACACCATTGTGGCTGGGGCATATCTTTGTGATGAGGAAAGCGTCCGGGTATGTTCCGGTCCTATTAAGTTTACATTGTGAGTCATTCTTATAACCTGATCTATGTCCTGGTTTGTTGAACATTAAGCCAAGTACATCTGAAATTATGAATATGCTTTAAGGAGAATGGTTCTTATAAGTTGTTCTGTGAACTGAATTTTTTGTTTTTTCTGAGTATATTTCCATTTGCTGGCAGTGATGTTCTGTACTAACAAAATTACACAATCTGGGTGTTTCCAGTTTACATTTGAACTGCAATCAATTTACTTGGTTGTTTTTTGGCAATTGCTAAGCACCGAATTATAGTGATTCCTTAATTTATGTAACTAATCAGCATTCTGCTTGATTTCCTGGGATTTGAACATGTAAGAATTGTAATGTTTTGGTGTTCAATAATGAATTACTATGTTCTGTGACTACTGTATTGAACAATTTATTAACTTTGATTCTTTCTTCTAGGTTGTCTGTACTGAAGGACCTGAAAGAGTCAGAGAATTAATTGCTATGGGTGCATCCTTTGACCATGGGGAAGATGGTAACTTACATCTTATGAGGGAGGGAGGTCATTCACATAATAGAATTGTTCATGCTGCTGATATGACTGGAAAGGAGATTGAACGTGCTCTACTGAAGGCAGTTATCAACAATCCTAATATTTTTATGTTTGAACACCATTTTGCTATTGATCTTCTTACTTGTCAGGTTTGTTATTTCCGCGATTATGTCATCTTTCCATATATTTAATGTTTTGTATCATACCTGGTCTTGCTAGTGGAGAGATGTTCTGGCATTTGTGGTATATTTGAAGATTTAAAATTTTAGTGGGTTTTTGTTCTTTTGAAATTTTCACATCCAAATTTGATATTTAGATCATTTTGAATGTTTTGATGTCTTCACTGACTAAAGCATTCCACTGGTGCTGCAGGATGGATCTGATATAATTTGTCTTGGTGTTGACACACTGAATACTAAAACTCTAGAGGTGGGAACAGGAGTTATCTGTGATCTTTTGAGAATAAAATCACTGCCATCAATGAATATGTTTCTAAGATTTCATTTTTTTAGCTTCTAGGTGATAAGATTTCTTTCAAAGGCGACTTTACTTGCATCTGGTGGAGCTGGGCATATTTATCCGAAAACTACAAATCCTCTGGTAGTCCTCTGTTTTAAGGGATTGAATTCTCTTTTCTATTCTACAATTTTCTGCTTGGTTCATTTTCTGTTTTAAGTATTTAAGAACACAATCATGGTGAAAATTGAAATATTCTGGCATGAGTTCATAATGCAGTTATATTTTAATATCTAAACTCATTATGATTATAAAACAGTATTACCTCTAAATTGAAAGTAAAGGACTCCATATTATAGGTACTAACTCATTCATAATGTCATCAATTTACTTGGACGATACACTATAATTTTATAATGGACGATCAATGTATAAATAAAAATCAAAGGGCAACAATACAGTGTATTTGAAACTATAAGTTTTGCGTTTTAAATTATCTGATCTACCTATTTTATTAGTGTTCATGGTATCGTAATAAATCATCTCATTTTTACACCCCATATGTGTCGACCTGTTTGCTATATAACCTGCAATATAAGGATACTCTTACTTGCATGTTAATTTGACTTACTTTTTCTAATCACAGGTAGCCACTGGAGATGGGATTGCCATGGCTCACCGAGCTCAAGCTGTGATTTCCAACATGGAGTGAGTAGATTATTTCAAAACTGTGAATATTTACTGTTTAATGAATATCTCACACCAATCATAGGAAATAAACAAAATGTGCCACAGGTTTAGGATATCTATGACAAGTCTTGGTGTAATTTTGATAATGTATCGCATTATAGTCTGGCCGTGTGTACGATGGAGCTTTTCAGCTTTGTATATCCAATTTCATTCTTGTTGTGACACTGTTTTCCAAAATCATGACTGCACAGATTTGTTCAGTTCCATCCAACTGCCTTAGCTGATGAAGGGCTTCCTATTAAACCAACCAAGCCTAGGGAAAAAGCATTTCTGATATCCGAAGCTGTTAGAGGTGATGGGGCCATCCTTTACAATTTAGGCATGGAAAGATTCATGCCCTTGTATGATGAGAGGGCAGAGCTTGCTCCAAGGGATGTTGTGGCTAGAAGCATAGATGACCAACTTAAAAAGCGGGATGAGAAGTATGTTCTTCTTGATATAAGTCACAAGCATAAGGAGGAAATTCTCTCCCATTTCCCCAACATTTCTTCTACATGTCTCCAGTATGGTTTGGACATAACTCGTCATCCGATCCCCGTTGTTCCGGCTGCTCATTACATGTGTGGAGGAGTTCAAGCCGGTCTCCAAGGAGAGACCAATGTGAAAGGTCTCTATGTGGCTGGTGAGGTAGCATGCACAGGTTTGCATGGAGCAAATAGACTTGCTAGCAACTCATTGCTTGAGGCACTGGTTTTTGCAAGAAGAGCTGTGCAGCCCTCAGTTGATTGCATGAAAAGCTCTAGCCTTGATCTGACTGCATCAAACTTGTGGCCTAGACCTGTTGTGCCTCTGTCGCTCGAAACTAATGTCACTGACAAGATTTTGTCAATGACAAAGGAATCGAGGACAGAATTGCAATCCATCATGTTCAACTATGTAGGAATTGTTCGGTCTACGATGAGACTAGAGACAGCCAAGCAAAAAATTGATAACTTGGAGGCTAAATGGGAGGAGTGTCTCTTTCAGCATGGATGGAAGCCAACAATGGCAGGTCCTGAGATCTGTGAGATGAGAAACCTGTTTTGCTGTGCAAAGCTGGTGATCAGCAGTGCCCTTTCTAGGCATGAGAGTCGAGGACTGCATTACACAGTTGATTTTCCTCATCTTGAGGAAAGCAAGAGACTTCCAACAATCATTTTTCCAAGTTCAAATGTAAACAGTACATGGAGTTCTCGACAATTACACAAGCAGCACATGTACCAGGAAGGCAGTAAAGTGTCACAATACATATAAATAGGTAGGTCTAATTGAAATATAGCTAAATAAGAACACCTGAAGTGAATGTCTTCTCTCTCACTTAACTATAGCAAGAGATGTATTTCCTAGGTGATTTGGATCAATTTCAATGAGATGTATCAGTTTCACTTGCAATCAAATCTCTGAAATTCTGAATACTTTGTTTTGGTTCTTATAAGTTGTTATGATTCTCTGCATACTTGTAAGTCATTCACATGAAACATTAGCAGGTGATTGATACTAGACATACTGGCCAGCAGACAGTCAGGAATGGCTGTAATATATGGTTTGATTTTTTTTTTTTTTTTTGAGTAATAAATTAATTATTTTTTAAATTGATTAGCTAATAAATTATAAAATTTTAGTTTAAGTACATAGAATTGTATCTATTTTAATTTAGTCCGTACTGTTGTTTTGACTTCTTTTAATTGAATCCTTAAAGTATTTTTAGACTTTTGGTTTCTCAACTTTGTTTTATCATAACAATTGATATATTTTTTTTTATCATATAATGATGACTATTCTATTACAAGAAGTAATTAAAGAGGTTTAATGCATATCATTCTTCTACATTTCAAATTACATGTGGATAGTAAAACTGACTTAGGTAACACAAAAAAGTTAAGTTAAAATGTTTAGTTTATTAAGTAAAAAAAAGAAAAACACTCGGTTTTAATCCTTGAGATTTTAAGAATTCTTTCGAAAGATATTGTTAGATAAGACATTCACTATTATATAAAAAATTATAATTGATAGTGAAATCATAACTTTTTATTTATTTTTTACTTAAGAGTATAATAATTATAGTGTCACGACTGTGACTTAAGTCAAATTATCATAACAATAAAGTATGTAAAATTTAGAAAATATAATGATAAAGTATGTAAAAAAATTGAATAGTGAAATATGTGTAAATTAAAAACTTCATAGTAAAATGTGTGAAAAAAATAATAAATTTTGCTGAAGATAATATTTGAGTAATAATATGTATGAAAAAGATAAATAAGAAAATATGTTAAAAGTAATAATAGAGTAGGGAAATGTGTTTTGTAGAGTAAAATTTATAATTGAGCTTTCCTCTGTTAGATGTTGCAAACTGCAGCATAAGCACACATTTTGGATGGTTTTGTAGAACTCCTGAACAATTATGGCATTTTCTCTTCTTTATATAATGGACTACATTAAGCAATTCAAAGTAATTTAAAATATATTTTCCAGACTACATAATCTAAAATAGATTTATTTTAATTATGTATATATCATGAGAATGAGAAGAAAATATCAAGGTATGAATAAATAGAAATAACTTTCTCTTCTTAAACATATATTGTGGCAATGGATTCAATAAAATGAGCCTCATGGCCCATTTCCTTACTGAAGTGATGCATAGAATCTCTGAGCACCATTGATGCTGTCTCACACTTCACCTTCAATCATTGATTCTTATCCTTCACTCTCAAGTTCTGAATCAATTTGGTCATACTTCTCACTAAAGAATAACAACTTAGCAATAAGATGCCTTTAATTGGCTATCAAGACATAAATTAAGGCAATATACCAGAATTAATAATTAGGTTCAATTATTTATTTGATCTTTATAATTATTTTAACTTAAATTTCAAGCCACAGCATTAAAATAAATTTAGTCTCTATATGTAAGAAAATTCAATATGTAAGTTTTAATCTTTTACACAATAAAGGTGTAAGTTTCACATGAATAAAAGTTTAATTTTTGTTGCTATTGCTAGTACCAGACACCATTTTCTGGCATTAATAAACTATTACAGAGACTGTGCAAAAACTCAAATATTTGTATAAGAACTAAAATTTGTATATATATATA